>Ga0160423_10001152_pt1 | contig 22021 bp, 16 predicted proteins | sample CRUFie14St8metaG_FD_108191 | JGI IMG/M metagenome (GOLD analysis project Ga0160423, IMG submission 108191) | Marine microbial communities from the Costa Rica Dome - CRUD Field 142mm St8 metaG | ecosystem: Environmental > Aquatic > Marine > Oceanic > Photic zone | place: Costa Rica: the Eastern...
GCATGTCGCTGTGTGGCGTACTGCAGCCTCGCTGTTCATCTGAACATCAAACCCGGTGTTGAGCATTTTATCGATGGCCAGCCGTGCCCGGGGGATGTCGCCAGCCCAGCCACGCTCACCCCCGGTGTATTCAATAGCCGCACCATGGTTGTTGGTCACCTCGACAACGATTTCGGCGATGCGCCGAACCGAGCACGTGTCGTGGCTGCCGAGATTGTACAAATTCAGCGGTTCCTTGGCGTGCTCCATTACGTGAAGGATGGCGTCGACGCAGTCCCCAACCTCCATGTAGGATTTTTCTTGGAGACCGTTGCCAAGCACCTCAAGACGTGTCGGGTCTTTTTTCAACTTGTGAATGAAATCAAAAATGACGCCATGGGTTCCTCTGGCGCCGATGATGTTGGCGAAGCGGAAGATCCATGCTTTCGCACCAAACGTGCCTACCCAGCTGCTGATGAGGCCTTCTCCGGCCTGCTTGCTGGCCCCGTAAAGGCTGATCGGCATGCAAGGACCGTGGTCTTCAGGCGTGGGCATGGGTGCGTCTTCCCCGTAAACGACGGAACTCGATGCAAAAGCGATGTTCACCACGCCGTTGGACCGCATGGCTTCCAAGACATTGTAAGTAGCGATGGTGCCTTGCTTGAGGTCCGTATCCGTGACCCGGGTGCCGAGGCGAATATCGGGATTCGCAGCGAGATGATACACGCAGTCAATGTCCATTGCCATGGCTTGGTTGACATCATCGGGGTTGCACAAATCTCCCTGAACGAGAACCACCTTTCCCGTTTTTAGATGAGGCTCGATAAACGAAAGTTGCCCGCTTGACAGGTTGTCGATGACCACGACATCGTCGCCGCGAGTTATCAGCCTGTCAATCAAGTGTGAGCCGATAAAGCCCGCCCCACCCGTCACCAAGGCTCGCATGAGTTGACGACAAAAACCGCCCGTATAAGGGGAATGGTTGGACCACCAATCGCTGGGAGGCCTTCATTAGCGTTGATGTTCTTCGTACGGTTTCCAAAGGACAGCCCTTGGAGGAGGTGAATACTTGAAAAAAACTGAAACTGCAAAAGAAACGGCCATGGACAACAACATCCTCGTTGGATACGTGCGTCGAAGCAACGCTGGTGGCGCCCTGAAAATCTCCATCAACACCGCCGCCTTCACTGACTGCAGCACGTACATGACCAGCGATGGCCAATCGTACGTCCCGCTTGTAATCTCCCTCGGTGCCTTGCAAAAGGTCATCTCCGGTGAGCGAGCGGTGACAACGGTCACGCAACTGCACGACTGAGGCACTACCCTGCAACGCCGTCATCCTTCTCCCTGAGAAGTACACCGCTGCCCAATTGGTCAAGGGCAATTGGACAGCCATCCAGCAGAAAACGGGTTTTGTTTTTAATTAGGCATATATAGAACATCAGCGACGGAACACCGTGCCTCAAGGAGGGATGCAACGCCGTAGGGCGAAACCGCATATCGTAGCGGGCATGCCGATGTACAACGAAGAGGAAACCATCGGATCGGTCGTCACGAGGGCCCTACGCTATGTTGACGAGGTTATCTGTATCGACGACGGTTCGTCCGACGCCAGTGCTCGAATCGCTGAGGCTTGCGGCGCCACCGTGGTTCGCCATCGCGTCAACCGCGGGTACGGAGGTGCTCTCAAAACGCTGTTCTTGCGAGCAGCCGAACTTGATGCAGACGCCCTTGTTATCCTTGATTCAGACGGGCAACACGAAACCAAAGACATTCCAAAACTCCTCGAACCGATCTTGAACGGCTCAGCCGACTTCACCATTGGCTCCCGATTTGTCGACGGAGGTGGCGGTACGGACATGCCTGCCTACCGAAGGTTGGGCATCAAAGTCATCACGGCTGCGTCCAATCTTTCGAGCGACCTTGGCATCAAAGACACGCAGTCAGGCTTCCGAGCCTTCTCCAAGACGGCTTTAGAGCGACTGCGCTTCGATTCCGAAGGCATGGAACTCTCGCTGGAAATGCTGGAAGACGCCCACGAAAAACAACTCAAGGTTTTGGAGGTGCCAACCGTTATCCGCTACGACGTCCCAAAGGGTTCCAACTTTACGGCGGTTTCCCACGGTTTTACCGTCATGACATGGGCGCTTCTTTCCTTGTCGCAAAAGAAGCCGCTCCTCGTCCTCGGCATCCCCGGGTTTGGCCTTTTGGCAACCGGTACCGCCATGGGGCTTCGCACCGCTCAAGGCTTTACGATGCAAATTGACAACATCATCGGTTCGGGGATTTCCGCCGTCTGGATCGGTCTTCTGGGCCTCGCCTTGATGGCCACTGGCCTCGTCCTGCAGAGCGCTCAGCGTTTCCTGCGTTTGTTGCTCGTTCGCGAATTCGGCCTTGACTGAGGCTAGCCAACAAGGTTGGACACCAAAACCAGCACGTACGGCACGGCAAACAAGCCAAAGAAAACAAACATGGCTATCCTCACGGTTTTCTGGTTTTTCTCGTCTTTTTGGTGTTGTTCAATGCAGGCTGGATTTTTGCAAACCCTCGGTTCTGCCTTCACAGAAATGGCCTCCTGGCAGATTCTGCAGTGCTTGTGCGGCGCCAGTTTTGTTGCCCCAGACACGCTGCCCATCAGTTGACTGGATTTTTTGGCCACCATCTCCTTCACTTTCCTTGCATCAACCACGTCAATCACCTCCTGCACGAACAAGAGTCCCTTCAAACAACGCCCCATCCAAGGCCTTGTCCAGACGACCGATATCTCGCCCGTCCAAGACCGCCAAATCCAACCCTGCATCAATGGCCACGGAAACAGCAATCGGGTCAACGACCGCTGAGTCTCCCGGGTTGAGTGGCTTCCCAACACCCACAATGCCGCCCAGTTCCTCAAGCGTCATGTCCGTGAAAGCGACGGCGTCCTCATGGTGTCGCGGGTCCTTGTTGTGAACATGGGAGACGTTGGTGGCGATGATGCAGTGCCTCGCATGAACCGCAGCCGCTAATTTCACAGCGACCGTGTCGGTTGTCTGTCCCGGCACCGTGCCGCCCATCACCACAATGTGGTGCTGGTCAAGGAGTTGGCGAGCGTGGTCAACGGTGTGCGGTACCACGGGCGCAACATCGCAACCGATGTCCAGCATCACCTGTTGAAGAATGGTGGCGTTGAGGCGCGTGGCAGCAATGCCGACTTCGTCCAGACGATGAGGGTCTTGAACGGTTTCACTGGCGAGTTTTATGCCGTTTCTCGCCGGCAAACCGCCACCCACGACCAGGCCGATGCGGCGATCGTTGCCTTCCAAGTGGACCATGAGTTGGCGCAGCTGCCCCATCCACATGGTTCGAGCGTTTGCTTCCTCTGGCCTGAGGAGGCTCCCGCCAAGGGCCACAACATGGACGGGTCTCATGAAGTGCCTTCGGCGCGGCCATGCTTTCATCCTATCCCCTCGCAAGGCCGCGTTAAGCCGGAACCACCGATGAGAGGAGGGAGGTTTGAAGTGCCACGCCACAGCCCAACAAAAGGAGGGACCGCCGTGGCCGAAGATGCGAAGTTGTCAGCGCGCCGCATGCGCCTCAAACTCGCCTTGGAAGACTTGCGCGAAATGAAGGGGTTCGGTACCGAACTGGTCACGCTCATTATCCCACCCGACCGGCAAATCTCGGACGCCAGATCGATGCTTCAAAACGAACACGGTCAAGCGGCCAACATCAAATCCAAGGGCACCCGAAAAAACGTCCAAGGTGCGATTGAGTCCGCTATCTCCACGCTATCAAGATTCAAGACACCCGGTGAAAACGGCCTTGCCATCTTCGTGGGCTCCATCATTGTGGGCAACAACAAGACGCGGATGGTCAACATCGTGGTTGACGACCCACCACAGGCGCTGATTTCGTTTCGCTACAGATGTGACTCTCGGTTTGAGTTGACCCAACTTGAAGAGATGCTCATCGACAAGAAATCCTACGGTCTGTTTGTCATCGACAGGGCCGAGGCTGCCTACGGTATTGCAACCGGAAAACGAATTCACGTTCAAGAGCACCTGGTCTCAAACATCATGGGTAAGCACCGGCAGGGCGGTCAATCCGCTCAACGTTTTGAACGCTTGATTGAAGAAGCGGCGCACAACTTCTTCAAAAGAGCCACTGAACACGCTTCTTCCTACTGGCTGCCGCACCTTGAGAACATCCAAGCTGTGGTGATTGGCGGGCCCGGCGCGACAAAGGATTTCGTTGTAAAGAACGATTACTTTCATCACGAAGTGGCCAAAAAAATCGCAAAAACAACCTTCGATGTTGGCTACTCAAACGAATCTGGTGTGCGGGAACTTGTGGAAAACGCCGGTCAGTTGATGGGTGAAATTGAACTTGACGCAGAGCGTCAAATCATGAACCGTTTTCTGGAAGAATTGGTGAGGGCCCACCCGAAGGCCACGTACGGCGAGATGATGATCAAACAGGCCCTCTCCCAAGGTGCGGTGGATACACTCTTGATTTCTGAAGGTCTTCGAGGAAACATCGTTGAAATCCAATGCAAAAAGTGCGGTCATGGAAAAGAGAACACTTGGGAGGCCAGAATAACCCGCCAGCAAGCTCTCCCTACCTGCCCGAAGTGCGGTGCCTCAGGCGATTCGTTGAAAGAAATCGCCTCCTACTCAATTATTGACAGCCTGACAGGCCTTGCAGAAGAAAGTAATTCACAAGTTACTTACATCTCTGTGGACACCGAAGAGGGTTCCCAACTAATGCAAGGGTTTGCCGGGCTTGCGGCGATTTTACGCTACCCGTTGATGTGAGGTGAACCCATGAGATTGTTGAAAGATGAGGTCCAACATCTCGTTATGGAGGCTTTGGAAACGCTTGGGGGCGATTCAGGTTTGGTTGAAAAGATGCTCCAGTCCTCCCGGGAAATCACGCAAGGCGACCTTACACTTCCATGTTTCCCGTTTGCAAAAGCTCTCGGTATGGCGCCGGTAGCGATTGCTGAGAACCTGAAAGACGCCATGAAACCACACGACGCCGTCAGCGATATCACCGCTGTCAACGGCTACCTCAACATACGGGCTTCACCATCATGGCTTGCGAAACAACTGCTGGCGGGCCACAGCCGGCATGCGGCTAACGAAATCCGAACAGACGTGCTCATCGAGCACACCTCGGCCAATCCAAACGGCCCCTTCCATGTTGGCAGAGCACGCAACGCCATCTTGGGTGACACGTTGGTAAGGTTGCACAGGCTTTGGGGAAACAGGGTCACGGCGGAATATTATGTCGATGACATGGGGAAGCAAGTCGCTGTTCTGGCGTGGGCACTGGAGAACATGAGTGAACAAGAGGTGGAGGAACTGCTCTCGGACAGGGATCCCGTAAACCCGCAGTGGGTGAACAAGGCCGACCACCAGCGCGTGCGCTTTTATCAGGCTGCCCAGCGACGACGACAGGAAGGGTCTGACGCCGAAGAGATTGAGAAGGCCATCGGTTCACTCGTTCACGCCAGTGAACACGGCGACGAGAGCGTCCTCGAAGCCTTTCAACGGGCATACCAGCCCGTTTTGGACGGGATGCTTGAGACCCTCGGTCGCCTCGGCGTCCACTTTGATCGGTTCACAAAAGAGTCAACCTTCGTGGTGAACGGAGACGTGGCTGACCTCATGGAGGAATTAAGCGGTTTGGGCATCAACGGGGTGGCGGAAAACGGCGCACAGTACCTCGACCTTGGGCAACGCGGGCTGAAGGGTAAAACCGAATTTTTCTACAGAAGGGGCGACGGTTCCTCGCTCTATGCGACCAGAGACATCGCTTACCACAGATGGAAATGGCGACAATGCGACAGGTTGGTCAACGTTCTCGGGGAGGATCACAAGCTCCAAGCCCAACAGGTAGGCTTGACCCTTGTTGAGCTCGGGGAGCGCAAACCTGAGGTCATGTTCTATTCGTTCATCAAACTCCCGGAAGGAAAAATGTCAACGCGACGGGGGAACGTGGTGTTCATGGATGACTTGCTCGAGGAGGCTCATGCTCACGCCAAAGAAGTGCTCAAGGAGCGAAGACCTGAACTCTCAGCAAGCGAGGTTGCGAACATCGCTGAGGCTGTCGGCACCTCGGCCGTTCGTTTCAACATCGTCAACGTCAGCCCCGAAAAGGGGTTTACCTTCCGCTGGGAGGACGCTCTGAGTTTTGAAGCCGGCTCGGCACCGTTCATCATGTACAGCCACACACGGGCTTGTTCCATACGGCGGAGGGTGCAAGAGATTGACCCACACGCAGAACCGTCTTCCCCCGTTGACATGCCCGACGAGAGTCAGATGCCCGAAGGCTTGGTGGCTCTGCTTCGAACGCTTGCTGTTCACGACGACAGGCTCTCAAAGGCCGTGCGGGAGCATCGACCAAACCTTTTCGCCGAATACATGCTTCATCTTTCCACAGCCTACAACGCGTTCTATAGAGACTGTTACATCGTTCAAAACGGCCAAATAAACACCTTCTTCTACACCGTATCGGAGCTCGCTCGAGCAGCGCTTAAAAGCGGTATGGAAGGCCTGGGAATCGTGGCGCTTGAGTCGATGTGATCAATCATCACTCCGGTACCAGCCCTCCGGAAGCTGCATGGGGTCGTTCGGTCGCGCCGACCTGACCTTTCTGACGATTTCGAGGCGCATCGCATCCAAACCGACGTTTTCCGTTGCCGAAAGACAAACCCGACCGCGAGTGTCAAAGAGAAGCGGAAGATTGGGTTCGCCTTCCCCGCCATCGAGTCGCCATGCTTCTTCTTGCTCGGCAACCTCTTCCCACATTGGGGGAAGCGGGTCGTAAAGATCCGCTTTTGAGGTGACGACCATCAATTCGGTTTCTGGCAGCAACTGCTGGACCTCTGCCAAGAGGTTCATCTGCTCATCATAAGGTGTGCCACAGGCCTCGCTTTCATCGACAAGAAACAGCACCAACGAACCAATGTTTTCCAGTGCCGCGATGGCTTGCATCTCGATGTGGTTGCGCTGCTCCATCGGTCGGTCGAGAAGGCCGGGGGTGTCCACCATCTGATACTGAAGCCGGCGATGAACGAAATGGCCGACGTGTATTTGCTTGGTGGTGAAGGGGTAGTGATTGACCTCCATTTTCCCCGTGCTCAAGGCGGCGATGAAAGCCGACTTGCCGACGTTGGGCGCACCACAAACAACGATGCAAGGTGAGATGGGGTCGATTTTTGGAAGTTTCTTTAGCGTCTCTCTTGCTTCGCTTAACCACACCAGCGACGGCCCAACTTGCCTCATGATTGAAGAGATGCGGCCGTATGCTTCCCGGCGAGCCTCGTGCATCAAATCGGTTCGGCCGGTGCGAACGATTTTTTTAGCATTTTGAGAAGCGATTCTTTGCACCTGTTGTGAAGCCCATTGAAGGGTTGCAAGGTTCTTCCGATACTCGTCGCAACCCACGCAGGCATCGATCATCGCCACGTCAAACAGCGGAGATTGGTCCAGTGAAGGCCATGCCGAGACGAGTTCTTGGAATTCGGTAGCAATGATGTCTGCAGCGGTTTGCACCATTCGGGTCATCTGCTTGCGAACGCGAAACACCCGCTCTGGGTCATCCACCCGGTCCGCTGCTTTTTTGGCTCGAGAAAAGGCCTTGTCAAGGATCTCGTCCTCCAGAAGCACCGTTCCAAGTGTACGCCAAGAGACTTTCATGCAACGGCCTCGCTCAATGGCCATCGTCATCCCTTCATGAACTATACCGTCTCAAAAAGCGTAGCATAAAGAAAGGGGAGGTTCAAGTACGCTTGCCGGTTGGTTGGAAACATGGCGAAGAAAAAGAAGAGCGTCGACTTGCCGGACTGGGCAAAACCAATGTGGGAAGCCATGGGTTCGCCGGAACTCGACGGCCTCACGCCCGTTCACAATGGCGACCTCTTGGAGCGTCGGCAAGGCCTCAGAAGAGACGATTTTGTAGAAATTCATCTCAACGCACAGGCGTTTGCTGACCCTGAGAAGGCCTTCGTCAGAGGCCGACTGGTGTCGTCTGGCAAAACAAGCCTGGAGATCTTGACCGAGGAGGGCAGGTGCGAATTCATATCCCGTGAGGTCATTGTGAAAATGGTCTTGGTAGCCCACACGCGCCCCGCCTACATCGACGACAAGGAACTGCTGGCGTTCGAGCGAGAAGACATGAAACGCCGTTCAAAACTGCACGAGAAAGTTGAGAAGGAAACCAAGGGGAACGACGATTCCCATCTCTGGGGCTGAGAGCATGTCAGCCGAAGCGAGCGGTGGTGCATCCAAGGACCCACGAGCCCGACTGAACGAGAACGAAATTAAGCAACTGCTGGCAACGCTCGATTCCGAATGGACCTGCAAGGGCGATCAAACGGTGGAGCGCAAGTTTTCTTTTCCAGATTTTGTGACAGCCCTTCAATTCGTAAACGAAGCAGGCAAAATTTGCGAGACTCACAACCACCACGCCGATTTCAAACTTTCATGGGGTGCCGCAGTTGTTAGCATCACGACGCACGATGCCGGAGGCCTGACCGCCCTCGATTTCGCCCTTGCCGCAGAAATTGACGGGATTTGAGGAATGGTAATGTCGGAATTTCAAACCATCCTCACCAGTCGAAGAACCGTGCACAGATTCACCGAACAGCCGGTTTCGGATGAACACCTAACGCTGGCTCTTGAGGCCGCCAATCAGGCGCCTTGCCACAAACATACCCACCCGTGGAGATTTTATGTCATGGGCACGGAGACAAGGGAAAAACTCACCCCGACGGTTGCAGAATTGGCGAAAAAGAAATCACGAAAAACAGACCCAAAGGATGTTGAAAACGATGTCAAGCGGGCGGTGGCTAAGATGATGTCGCCTCCGGTGATGGTCGCCATTACGAGTAAACGAAACCCGACCGATGGCTTCCGTGAGAAGGAAGACTACGCGGCGACCGTCTGTGCCCTACACAACATGGTGCTCTCGTTTTGGGGGAACGGTGTGGCCGCAAAGTGGTCAACCGGTGCCATCACAAGGCACAGCGAAACGTACGCTCATCTGAACATTAATGCGACCGCTGAAGAGATCATTGGGTTTGTCAAAGCCGGCTACCCTGAAACCATCCCTGAGGTCAGGAAACCTCCGGTCGAGGAGCACACGGTTCGCTTGCCGTGATCAGAGTTTGACCGGGCGTGTGGCACCGCAGGCCTGACACTTGAGGAGCGTGGTTCGATCTTCCTTGACGAAATGCGTGTCGGGGGCGGCACACTGCGTGCACTTGATGTAAGCGTTCACGTAATTGGCGATGGTCGCTTTGATGCGTTTGGGTGGAATTCTCCCCTTGAATCGCGCCCTAGGTCCGTCCCTGGAGCCAGAGGTACCGAGTTCGTTGAGGATGTACTGATACACGTGGTTGTCGTCTCTGTCCATCATCGCAACCACCTCGTTAAAATTCCGGAAGATGGTGTTTGAACCTTCGATCAAGATTTGCGGAGCGGGGAGGCGCCATCGGGAGCGGGAGGAAATTTCCTCAGGAATGTTCTCACGAGCTCGATCGAGAAGCGTCTCGTAATCAAAGTCCGCCATGGTCTGCGGCCGCCATTCCATCCCTTCAAGACTTTCGCCTCTCCACCCAAGGTTAGGAAAGCATTGATGTGGGTTCCCCGGCAGGGAAGGACGAGCAAGATGGTGTTGAGCATTGAAGAATTGAAGGCCTTGGCGTCCAACCTCATGAAAGAAGGATTGAACACCCAGCAGATTGCGGACGAACTGTCGCTCTCCCAAGACACCATCACGTGGCTCCTTTCAGAGACTGGGGAAGTTGAGCGACCGAGCGATGTGCGCATCGGGTGGCGGACCCTTGGCGTCCGGCCGCAGCGAATCGCGGCGGTTGGCGCCGTGATGGCGGATGTCGCCGACGAAGAAGTCGGTCAGCATGAGGTGGACACCGTGGTGGGCATCTCCATCAACGGCATCGCCTTCGCCTACGAAGCCGCACGAATACTCGATTCGGACATGACCGTTTTTCGAACCACCGACGAGGGCGAAGGAAGCGGCGCACTGTCCAACAAGTACAGCCAAGTTGCGGGCAAAAAGGTCGTCATTATTGACGATGTGCTGTCCTCTGGAAAGACGATGTCAAAAACCATTGAATCCATTCGTTCAGCGGGCGGTGAAGTATCACTCGCCATCGTGTTGGTGAACAAGACCACAAGAAATGAAATCGATGACGTCCCACTTCGAGGTCTTATTCGAGCCGTCGTTGTTTGAGGTGAGACGATATGCACTGGAGCGATGTGATGGCCAACAGGCTCGCAGAGCGCGGCACCACGCACATCATCGCAACGGGCATCACGCCAAGCGGTGAATTCCATATCGGTCACCTGCGTGAAATCTTGACCGGCGATATGATTGCCCGTGCCGCTCGAAAAGCTGGCATGGAAGCAGAGCTGGTCTTTGTGGTGGACAACGCCGACCCACTCCGGAAAGTGTACCCGTTTTTGGACGAAGCCTACGAGGCTTTTATTGGCCACCAACTTGGCTCAATCCCCGCCCCCGACAGCGAAGGAAAACCCGATTGGGCCCGATTCAATGAAGAGGGATGGACGTACGCTGACCATTTTCTCCAACCCTTCTTGGACGCTCTTCGCCAAATTGGCGTTGTGCCAAAATTGCTACCGAATCTTGCCGCCTACCGCAGCGGCAAATTCGCTGAGGCGGCACGCACAGCCTGCGACAGAGCCGAGGAGGTTCGAGAAATCATTGAGCGCGTTTCCGGTCGCGACTTACCAGAAGGTTGGTTTCCATGGCAACCGCTTAACTCAAACGGCTCGCTCGATGGGGTGACCGTCAAAGGCTACGAATTCCCTTATGTTCATTGGGTTGACAGTACAGGCGCACAAGGCTCTTCCAACATAGAAAAAGGCGAAGGAAAACTCCCCTGGCGGTTGGACTGGCCAGCGAAATGGGGTTTCCACAACATCACTTGCGAACCGTTTGGAAAAGACCACGGGGCTGCTGGTGGTTCCTACGACACCGGCAAGGAAATCGCCCGCCTCTTTGGCCACGAACCTCCTGTCCCACTGACGTACGAATGGATCAGCCTGCGCGGACAAGGCGCCATGTCGTCATCCTCAGGCAACACCGTTGGCCCGATGGAGGCGCTGCGACTCGTTCCCCCAGAAATACTGCGATTCCTCGTGGCGAATTCAAAGCCAAGCAAGGCTATAGAATTTGACACTGCAATGGGACTCGTCAACCTCGCTGATGAATACGAGCGTCTCTGCAACCGCGATTTTAGGGCTGAACTGGAAGACGATGCCCTCAGCCGGAGAAAAAGGGTTCAAATCGAAGACGCCATGGTGGCTGTTGAACTCTCCTCCACCGATGAGAACAAGGCAAGAGTGGCAGCGTCCGTGAGTTTCAGGCACCTTGCCCTTCTCGCTCAGGTCAAACCAACAGACGAGGGGGTATGGCAAAGCCTGCAATCTTCCGGTGCTCTTGAAACCCCGGGCGAGGAACTTGTCGATAGGCTGAGCAGGATGCGCTCATGGATTGCTTCAGACCATTTCCCAGAAGAGATGCGAATCAATCTTTCTCAAGAACCCAACAAGAACGCCCTCAACCTTCTCAGCGTTGAACAAATGCGGGTGGTGAAGGTGCTTCATTCGGTCCTCAGTCAAGTTCCGTGGGACGTTGAGGGCATCACAGCGGCGTTCAAAGAAGCCAGCGTTCAAGCAAACGTCGGTATGCGGGATGTTTACCGGGCCAGCTACGCCGTCTTCATGGGGGCGGAGCGCGGTCCAAGGCTTGCCCCCATTTTGTCAAATTGCGAGCGTGAGGAGATGCTTACGCTTGTCAAGAAATCAGCAGCGCTGTGATGCATGGCAGGCGCTGAATCGAGCAGGTTTCCTCAATATTGCAACACACCATTCAAAAGGTGTAGCCAATGTTCCTTTCCCATGGGCGGCGTGTATTGTCCGACATGCGAGGCAGGTGTTGAGGTAACCGCCAAATTCTGTTTGTCATGCGGCCACAACCTCACGTCCCAAGGTCCCATCACGGCCACAGGACACGATCTTAACCAGTTGAAAGATGTCATACGGATGCGCGAAGATCTGTCAATGGCTGAGAAATTCGACATGATCGCCAAGATAGAGGACGGTGCGAACCCCATCACATTAGGCATCGCTGCTGCGGCTGACGATGAAGACATGCCGACCCCAGAGGACCAACTCGCTTCGGCTTTTTCCGACATATCTCCGACACTCCAACGAGCGACCTGGGACAGCCCAGCAGCTGACGCCGCTGTGGACATCGCCACCCAAGACAGCAAACTCTTGGACCTCAAAAACGCTGGAGCCTTTGAGAAATTGCAACCAACATTCGCTGAGGCAATGGACCTTGGCCGAGACGCCACCATGGAACTCCTCAAGGTCGCTCAAGGGCAAGTACTGCCTGCAAACGAAGCCCTTCAGAACCTTCCAATCATTCAACCGCCAAACAAGAGTTTCTGTCCCAAATGCGGGTCGGACATCCTCGCCAACACCACCCGTCAGTGGCAAAAGTGGAACGAAGGCACAAGCGAATTGTTGAACGTACAGCTTGAGGCCGCCATGAGGTCCTCGCTCATGCACCTCGCTGCATCTTATCGGGACAAGATACAGGACCTTGAGGACCAATTAACGGATGCAAAGAAGGCGATTGAGAAAGCCAGAGAGGAAGCCGCAGTGGCGCCCGAGATCGCTCCGAAAAGCAAACCTAAGGACACTGACAAAAAGACTGAAAAGAAATCGGCGGCCGCCTCAACACCAAAGAAGAAGCAACCTGCCACCACCAAACCGAAGTCTGGAGGACTTTTTGGCGCCAAGAAACCAAAGAAGACGTATGAAGGCGAACCGGGTGGCAAAGCGGAGTGGTTCCTCGAAGAAGCGCTCGACACGGTGTACGACCCCCACGGCACCGGCAAACCGATCAAAGCCGCCATGATTCTCGCACGGTCATCAGACGGCAACGTGCGGGTTCGAGATGTTGTGCGTGCTTACGCCGTTGAAGGCGAAGAAGGCGTCACTGAACTCGCGTGGACCAGTCCGTTGACAAAATACATCATCGAAGCTTTCGATGCGTGTTGAACCAGCCGAAACCCTCCGCACCAAGCGGAATGCTTCTTGAGCCACCACGGAGTCCAACCGCCATGGACAGCGACACGTCAGCCATTGCTGCCCTGCGTCACGCTGCCGACCGAACCGCTGAAAACATGAAGAAAACCTTCAATTCAAAACTGTACAATCTTTACAGCACTGTCTTAGCATCGCCCGGTACCATCCTCGTGCTGTTCATCATCATCAGCGCTGTTTTTGCTCAACAAGGTATGGCGTTCCAAGACCAAATCGACGATGACGTCGAAATTTTCCTGCCCGATGGCGCCCCCTCAACCGAACTCTTGCTGGAGGTGCGCACCGAATGGTCGACAGATTTGGCGGTAATTTACATCACAACGCCAAATGCGAACAACCCCAACGACACCACCAACATCACCGATGAGGTGGTGCTTAACGAGATCAGTTGGCTTGAGGGCGATGACAGAAACATTGGGGGCGATTCGACCAGCCGAGGGATGGATTTTGACAAGACCGATCACGGCAGAAACGACGGTGTGCTGTGGGTCTTATCACCGGCACAGGTCATCAAAGAAATCAATTCAGCCGATGGAAGGTTCAACAATTCCCTTTGCGTCCATGGAGTAAACAATCGCTTACCGATCGCTCTTGACTGCGACCTCCTTCCCGAAGGAGGCGAGTATGCCATCCCGAGTCAAGACCGCATCAACCAAATCATTGAGCAGGCGCCAGGCCTGTTTGACCTGCTCATCAAGGACACCAACGACATGGACCCTACCGTTGATAGCGACAACGACGGCAACTTCACCAACGACATGGACGGAGACGGCATTTGGGACACCACCGCCATCGTTGTCGGCATGCATCACGACCCTTCCGTGACCGGCGACTGGAACGATTTTTCTGAACTGCTCAGCCATTTTCAAGACATCATTGACAACCGGCCTGCGGATTACAGAAACACCGAATCCATCACCGTGACGGGGCTGACGAAAGTTCTCGAGGATATCTCCGACGCCATCTACGAAGACCTTCTGATGATTTTGCCCTGGTCGGTCTTGTTTACGGTATTGGTCATCACGGCCTTGCACCGTTCAGCCAAAGTGGTCATCATCACCGGCACGCCAATCATGATGGCGCTGGCCATCACCTTCGGTTCCTCTGTCATCATGGACATCACGCTGACACCGATGATTGTCGCCACCTTTCCTATTCTCATCGGGTTGGGGGTCGATTACGCCTTGCACATGGTCAACCGCATTGAGGAGGTCAGGCGAAAGGAAATTGACAAGGCCCATGATGAAAACGAGCGGCGACGTAAACGGGGAGAACCTGAACAGCCTGTCCCAGACCTTTGGGACCCTGGATTCTACAAGATGTGCGTGATGGAAATGACCCGTTCAACGGGTGTTGCTGTGTTTTTGTCAGCCATGACCACCATTGTCGGCTTTTCGGTGCTCATAGCGCCGTTGATCGTGCCCATCGCACCCATTCGCTCGGTGGGCATAACGCTGGTGATTGGGATATCCTCAACCCTCGTGTTGAGCATCGTCCTCGTGCCAACGTTGGCGTGGATGCTCAGGTTCAACAAACGAAGTAACCCCGGCGTATGGAAGAACATCGGTCAAGCCCCCATCAAGGGTTTTCTCCTCATCATTTTGCTCGCTGGCTCCATCACCGCTTACGGTGTCGCCAACATGGACGAGCTCAACGAACCGATAACGGGGTCCTCCGAAGCCCCGGACGGTATTGAATCGCTCAATTCGCTCGCACAGTACTCTCGCCAATTTGGCGACGGCCAAACCTCTCTGTTCATTTACGATGCATCGACGCGGCCAAACACCAACAACACGCTCAACATACGCGACCTGCCCGTTCTGGATTCCCTTGACGCCATCGAGCAGGCCGTGAATGCAACAGACGAGACCAACACCACCAGCATCATCATGTTCCTCAAGGCCATACCCGCCACCATCACCATCGCAGAGGGCGTCACCGTCGGCGATGGCTCCCTGTGGGACCTGCTACACGACCCGTGTTGGGAAAGCGAAGATTTGCTTGACCCGGATTGCGTGGGTTGGACCGCTGTGCCTTTGAGCGAGCGGCAAGCACTGCGAAAAGACATGGTGAACGTGGCTTTTGACACGCTTTCAGACGAGGTGCGTTCAACGCTCATGAACGAGGACGGCACGAAAGCCATCGTTTATGTCAGGCAGCGATACATGAACTTGAATGTCGCTGGCGAACTCCGGGACGAAATTGATGACATCCTCGAGGAAGGGCCCACACTCCTCAACACACGAACATCGCTTTTGACAGGTGGGTTACCTGTATCCCTTGACATCAACGACGGTATCCACGATACGCAAGCAACCACCACCTTACTTACGTTATTGGTGCTCACGGTGTTGCTAACGTTCGTGTTCCGTTCAGCAAGGTTGGGCATCTACACGATGATCCCCGTGGCCGTCGTCATCTTATGGCAACCCCTTCTCATGCAAAGCGGGGACGTGAACGTCAACATCTTCACCGCGATGATTGGCACCATCGTCTTCGGTATCGGCGTGGACGATTCCATCCACGTTATGCACCGAATCCGGGAGGAAGGAGAATCACCTCACGGGATGGCATCCGCCATTGAAGAGACCGGCCAAACCATCTTTGAAACCACCATCACCACGGTCTCTGGCATAGCTGCAGGCTTCTTAGCGGCCTTCCCCGGTCTAGAGAACTTCTTCATGTTGATGTGCCTGCTCATCATCTTCGCCTTTGTGACCAGCACGTTCCTGCTCCCTGCGGTCATCACGGCAGAACACGCCGCACGCGCCAAGATCAACGGTCATCCAAATTGGATTGACTTTGGTGATGGCGTAGTCGTCAGCGATGCATCGGTCATGAAACCGTTGGACGCGAACCTTGACCAGCCTGCGTGAGCGTCGTAGTGGAGGGAGTAGGGAGTAAGCCCCTTTCTGTTCCCTTTCGGTGACCGCATTCAACTGTGCGTCCTACCTGTCCCTCGTCGTGCCGAGTTAACGGGACGGTTTGGACTTGCTCCGGCGAGGTGGTTCGTCTCATCGACAACGGGGCAAACTCGGTCTTTCAACGTCATTGTACACACCCCGCATCGTCCGTTTCTGCAACTTTACCCAGCCATTTCTGTCTGCTTCCTTCTGGTAGCCGCCTGCACTGTGGAGAGGGGACTTTCCTCAGAGTCGAACTCTGTCAGCGGTCCTCCTACTCCCTCCAAACGGTGGTGGAAAGCCTTGACATTTCAATACGACGCCTCAAGAATCGCTGTCAGCGTACGGGTTCTCGCCAGGAGATCGTGCTTGCTTGCTTCCCCCGTAAGGCCCAGAGGAGACTTGTGCAGGGGTTCTGTTGCTTTGAGGAGGCGGCCTTAAGTCAACTTCAGCGACGGGCTCACGACGCAAACCGATGACCAAAAGGGCGACCAAACTCACGAAGAGAAAGCCAATGATGCCCAACAACGTTGAGTTGATCGAGGCAATGGTGCCAAACACGCCATCGGCACGGGGTTCGTCCACCAAAACCGTGTTTGATTGAGAGAACGTGCCGTCGTCAATTCTCAGTTCCAGCCATTGCGAGCCGTCCCTCCCCGGTTTCCAAAGGGATTGGTACTGCGCAGTTCCGCCGCTCTTCACTTCCAACACACGCTCGTCCAATGTTCTTTGCTCACCGCTTGAATAGACCCGATAGAGGAAGACCCTTGCCTCGCCATCGGCCATGCCGGTGTTGCTGATGAGCGCCGAGACCGTGATCAAGTCTCCTTGATGAATGTCACTGGATGGGCTCATTTCAATGTCCGAAATCGTGTATATCGGCACGCGCTGTTCCAGGTTCCAGCGGCGCAACGGGGCATCGACATCGTTGAAAATAGCGTCTATAGGTAAACCCGCCTCGTCGGTACCGGTCACCCAAACACGGAGTTCGACCGCTCTCGTTCTGAAGGCAGGAAGCATGAGTGCGTCTACGTCCAACGTGCAGCGAACGGGTATCGAATCGCCGTTTTTGCGCTCGCCAAGTATTTCCAACGGGAGACTTCCGTTATCAAAGACAAACGAGTTCAAACCCAGACCTGCCTCGTTCAGGGACCAATGCATGCGAAGCGAGGAGGTATCCAGTTGGGCGTTTTCACTGAGGCGTAGCTCAAATTGCAGGTCTTTCCACTCCTCTTCAACCAACACCGGTTTGGATGTCGGTCGGTCCACGGCCACGACGGTAGGCGCTTCGTTGTCCACGATGAACCAAACAAATGCCGAACCCTCGTCTCTATAGACTGCCCCATTGGGAGCATCATAAAGGTCTCCAAACAAACCGTAGGTCCCGTCAGCGAGCGGAGCGATCATGCTGCCGGCAAATGAACCGTTGATGACCTCAACCTCAACTTGATTTTCGCCAAGGGTCAACTCAACCTCAAAGCGTTGGGTGGGGGCATCGCCTGTCCTGAACCAGACAAGGTCGCCCGAAACGTCAAACGAAGTCCTGGGCTGAACCCAGAAACCTCTCGAGGTTGGGTCTTCATCGTCAACGTCCACCTCCACAGAATTCGCATCAATGGAGAGTTCGCCCGAAAATCGCCAATCGAGAGGCTCCAGCACGTAGCGATTTGACTGTCCTGACTGATCCAAAAGAGAGATTTGGGGCACACGGGTCAACGATGTATCCGGGTCGTATCCCCATTCAATTGAAAAGTTGACGACAAAGTCACCGTTTCGAGAAAACAAGTCGTCTGCCTCAGCCGGTACAAGTTCACAAGAGGCCACTTCAACGTACGGGTCATCTGATGCGCAAATTCCAGTGGATTGGTTCCATTCAATTTTCGCTGGATGTTGGGTGTTAGCCGCAAGCTCCAATGCGACCTCAGCGAGGTCAAAAATACCGTTCTGTTCCCACACAGGCACACGGATTTCATAGGCCTCGTTTGGGTGAAGCCAAGGTGTTTCGGATCCGTCGGGCCAAGCCAACGAAGAGGCCCCGAGCGACGGGGCACCGTTCGTGTTCAACTGGACGTGGAACATCGGCTCGCTAAACGAACCGCCTGATTCCATTATGTGACCAGCGCTGTCTGCAATCTCCAGCCAACCGACGAAGTAGTCCCCCTCAGAGGCCATGGAGGTGTCCACGACGGCCGTGTAGTCGCCCATCAACAACGAGAGGTCATCCGGTATCTCAAGGGTGGTATGAACCACCTCGTCAACCTCCATGAGGCCGTTTGAGTTGACGTCGTCTTCCCAAGAATGCCAGAGGTGCATGTCGGCGTGGGTCGGTAGGTGTGGGCGATCTGCCACGGTAAAAGAAAGGGGTGTTCTCGGGGCGATATCTCGGCTGTCAAAACGTTCAACGGAACTTGACATCAAGGTTGGCGCCACGTTATCAAACAGGAAATTCAAGGACAGCGGGATTTGCGAAACGAAGTCCTGCCCGCGTAAGGGTTCAACCTCGACACCCAGACCCAGAGAGGTTCTTCCTGTGGGAACGGTGTAAGGAAACGACACGACGCCGTCCTCAATAATGGTCGTGGTTGCGTATTCCAGTCCATCCACCAACAACCTCACGAGGGCCTGACCCGACCGAGGTTTGCCTTCATCCGTGTTCTCAAACCCGAGTTGAACCTCAACAAAGACGACCTCGCCCGACCGGAGGTAGGGGTAATCGAGTGAGGAGCGAATGCCTTGGTTGGATAGCACGGCCCAAGATTTGACCTCAAGGTCGTTTTCGACCCCCAAATCTTCGCCCAAACCAAACACCGTAGAGACCGGCAGCAGAGGACCTGACGAGGCGATTAGACTAACCGATAGCGTCGCCGATGGCTCATCGTCCCACCCGTCAGGGAACCGGAAGTGGTGGCGAACCTCGAGGTATTGACCCGAGCCGACAACAGATATGGAACCGGTGATCCCCTCGTCGTACCATAGGAGGGCTGTACCCGTGGCCGTGCAAGAACTCAGGGATGTGGTGGTGATGGGCAAGGCAGAAATTGGGCAGCGGAGTTTGGATTGTTGTTGAGCCCCTGCAAGATGAAGTTCGACCAACCAACCCGACTGCGTGGCATGGGTGAGCGCATCGGTCACGCCGAGCGGTAGGAAGTCAAAGGTGCCCACGGATTCGACCCAATCCACACCGGGGACGAGCGTGTCGGTGACGTTGGAAACCGTCAGGCTAAGGGCCCGAACAGAGGCTTGAGAATCCACGTTCGAAACGGACAACAGAACCGAGCCGGTCGCATCGAGACGAACGGGCAAGTTCACCGTGCGTTGGCCTTGGCTTGGGATGGTGTTCGCAAGGGCATGATTCAAGCCCATCACCAGAGGGTGACCTGCGTTAAGTTGCAGAGACAAATCAGCATCGTAAGGTGCAAAAACACCGCCAAACAGCAAATCGCCGGATGAGAGGGAAGAACCGACACGAATCTCCACCGTTGCCATGTCGAGACCGACCGGCCCGTGCTGCCCGTTTGCCTGATTGAGAGCGTTGTTGAGGCTGGTCAATTCACCAGGCGTTAGAACCACCGCCTGAAGGTCGTTGATGGTTGGTAAGTTTCTGCTCAAAATATCCTGCCCGTTGACTGCCATCGCCATGAACGGACTGCTCAGGCTACCGGAAGGGCTCGAAACAGCGAAAGAAAACGCTTGAACACCGGAGGTTGGCAGCGCCACTTCCAATGAGGCGGTGTTGGCTGGGGCAATGTTTCTCAAAGCCCACCGCTCGTCAGTAATGAGCGTGTTTTGCAAACCAAAGATGCCGTTGCCTTCACGGTCCAGGGACCATTCATCGGCCCCGTCCAGTCCAACATCGATTCGAAGCCCGTCAGGAACGGAGGTTCGGACGAGTTCTGCCTCAAACGCTTCCCAGGTGAAGGTGCCTCCCCCGGTGGCGTTGACCATTCGAAACTGGATCATGTAGGCGGGCTGCTCAAGGATGCTGCGCCCGTCGGCCGCTATGTTGAGCCAATTCTCAGCTCCATCGAGGCTGTACTGAAGTTGCCCTGCACCCGATTGCGTGCTGGAAACATCAACTTCCGAAAAACCGCTTCGCACACGGTAGGTGTCTGACAAAACGGTGCCTGAACTCGTGATGGCGCCGTTTGCCCAACTGCCGGATTGAATGGCCCAGCCCTCTGCTGTTGGGTCCGTGTCAAACGATTTTTCTATGTGACCGTTTACTGACCAAGAGCGGATTTCGGAAGTCCCACCACCCTGAGCCTCTTTCATGTGCACCTTGAAGCGCAGAAGTGGATGGTCTTGTTCATCAATCATCCCAAGGTCAACCCACGAGGACGTCAACCGTTCAAACCCCGGAACTGGGTTGTTGGAGACAGCATCCAAAATCTGCCATTCAAACACGGAACCCGGGTACACCAAAGCGTCCATGTGAAGAAGCCCATGCATGAGGTTCTCACCACGGCCAAGCAGCGAGGGTCCGAAGACTTCTGACGTCCAGTTTCCCTCGCCGTTGCCCGAACCCCCGGTCGGCGTAATGACGATGTCGTCGACCCAAGCCGTATCAGAACCCGAACTGATACTCCCGTCTTTTACGTACTTCCAGGTTAGTGCTTGAGCCGTAGCGGGGAGATTGAACGTGTGCTGGCCGTTGTTGACCGTTCCGGACCACCGGTTGCTGTACCCGGAGTACCTTGAGCAGGCCGTGTTGTCAATACAAAACAGGAGATAGTCAAAACTGCTCTCTGAGGAGACACTGTATCGGAACGAGCCTGAGCCAGCCGGCACCTGCGATACATCCAGCGTCATGCTTGATTCTTGGGAGTTACCAATGGTGCCCGCTTTTGCCAATCGTGCGCCTTGGAGTCGTGTGTCTGCTTGAATGGCCCAATTGGAAGTACCCGACAACGTCCATTCTGGAGCGAAGGAACCGGATTCAAAATCATAACTCCAGTCTTGCGGAAGGATTTGGAGCGACGATTTGTTGACGTCCATGCCATCGTACACGTTGTTGCCTGCGAAATCGCCAGTATCGCTCAGCACACTTGCCATGGAATTGCTCAGCGTGCTCGGTGACACGTCCAGGTCCAGGCCTTTGATGGAATGCCCATCTGGCACGCTTAGCGCAACCCTTTGGTTGGCCCCGTCAGGCCACGAACCGATGGTGAGTTTCTGAGTTTGACCTTGCACGCTGGCGACGTCTTCCGACACCCCGATTTCGTAAACGGGGACCGTCGGATGGTCAACCGGTAATAGCGAAAACACGAACAAAAGGACCAGCCCGGTCGCAACGACGCGTGCGCTGTAAGACCGGCTCATGCCCTAACACGCTCCCTTCAAGGTCTAAAGGGTTGGGACTTTGCGGCATGAACGAAGTTGAGCGAAAGTCAATAGATGGCGTGACCAAGGCCCAATCATGGATGTTGAGCGATTGAAGGAAGAGGCGGGTGTTGCTGCATGCCTTTATGTGCAGAGCGGCATGAGGGTTGGCCTCGGAACAGGCTCAACGGTAAAGTACACCATTTTGGAGCTGGGTCGGCGCATTGAGGAGGATGGTTTGGACATCGTTGGCGTGCCAACGTCCCTTGCCACCAGAACACTGGCAAACAGCCTAAACATTCCACTCGCCGATCTCGACGATTTGGACGGCTTGGACATCGTTATCGACGGCACAGACGAATTCGATGCCAACTTTCAACTCATAAAGGGTGGTGGAGCTGCGCTTTTGCGAGAAAAAATCGTCGCACAAGCGTCGAAAAGAATGGTGGTGGTCGCCGACGAAAGAAAGCGAGTCAACACGCTGGGGGCCTTTCCGCTTCCTATCGAAGTCACCCCGTTCTCCATCAACACCACCAAGAAGGCGATTGAGGGCGTGCTGGGTTGCGCTGTTGTCATGCGAGAACTTGACGGCAGCAAAATTGAGACGGATAACGGGAATTTCATCGCTGATGCCCACACGGGAGCCACCATCACAAAGCCTGCAGAAACCGAAAA
>Ga0160423_10001153_pt1 | contig 22015 bp, 30 predicted proteins | sample CRUFie14St8metaG_FD_108191 | JGI IMG/M metagenome (GOLD analysis project Ga0160423, IMG submission 108191) | Marine microbial communities from the Costa Rica Dome - CRUD Field 142mm St8 metaG | ecosystem: Environmental > Aquatic > Marine > Oceanic > Photic zone | place: Costa Rica: the Eastern...
AAATGTAGTTTTATCGTGATTCTTTAACTCTTTATACTTATAACCATTTAAAGTCTTTAAACCTTCTCTTTCACTCATTGTTAATGGAAAACGTGGTGTACCTTTTCCTTTTTTTCTTTTGAAAATTCTTTTAACGTAATCGTGTGCATCATCATACGGTGATTCTGTAACTGATGCGAATGCTCTTACACAACAATCGTTATCCTCACTTTTTGCTATTGCACTTTTAGAATACCCTACTATTGCATCGTCAGTATCTATATAGGAAATGTTTGTTTTGGGGTGTTTGAAAACTCTGTGTTTATTCATAATGTTTGATTTAATACAAATATACAGAAATTTATTTAATATTCCAAATATTTATTAAAAGAATATGAAAGAAATTATACGTAAAATATTAAAAGAAGAGGTAACTACCCAACAAGACAACTATCAAAGGAAAATGATAGAGATATTAAAGCGTGAAGGATTCGATGCTAAAACACCCTACCAAAAAATATTAAATTATCTTAATAGTGTAATGAATATTGTTGGAATGGAGGCGTTTGAGATGTATCAATTATTTAAAGATAATGTTAGTACTATATCTAATAATCCTTTAGTAAGAAAAGACATAAAGGATAGGAAGATGAGAACTGCAAATGTTAGATCTAGAGATTTAGTTATTAACAGAATACCATTTAAAGGTAATAATACACATGCAGAATATAGAAATGGTGCGTATGTGGTATTTTCTTATGGTTGGTATCCTGTATTTGTTTATAAGGATGGACAATGGTTTGAAAATGAAGAGGGTTATTCTATGTCCACTAAAAAACAAATGAGTCAAATGAGACCATGGAATCAGGGTGAAATAATTAAAACCAATAAAAATAAATTGTGGGATATTATTAGAGGATGAAAAAATTAATTAAAAAAATTTTAAAGGAAGAGTATAGTGAAAGAATTGAGGACTATAAAAAAATTATGTCTACACAATGGCAAGAATACTTCACTAACAAAAAAATATTACCTTCAATAATAAAATATTTAGATAGTATCATTAATATAGATATGATTGTTAAATCTAATGAAAATTCCACAACGTATACCGTTTATTTTGACGATGTAGAACCTATCGCTAAAAATTATTGTTATGGGTGTAGCGGTACATTCCATTACCCTACAGGTACACACGACATATATAATGTAGTACATGCGGAAGATAACGATCAATTTGTTAGTGCAGTTGAGTTAGCGATACTAGATATGTTCGGTGGTAAATCAAGTGATATGGAATTTTATAGTGTGGTTTATAAATATTTATTTGATAGAATAAAAAAATATATGGATAATGACCCCATAAATGATTATCCTGAAGAACACGATATGGAGTGGTAATGAAAAATTTAATTAGAAAAATATTAAAAGAGGAATTAAATGTCGATTTAAGTAGAACAAAAAAAATCGATGAGTTAAATTCTATTGATTGGCCAGGATATGGGGGAGTTATAGATTCTTTTGATGTTTTACAATACCATGGGGCATCTAATATGTTAGGAGAGATAACATTAGACAATTTAATCTTAACTAGAAAACCCATTCAGTTAAAAGACTCTGGTAAGTACGGATCTAGTAAGTCTGGTTGTATGGGATTTTATTTAACACCAAGTAAAGGGGACTTGTTTAATCCCGGTAAACGTATATATCCTAGATCTGCAGCTAAATACGCTTTTGAGAAAGCTTATAAAAATGCAGACTATGTGGGAAGGGCAAATTCAAAAGCAATGATATACGAAGTCATAATCGATCCAAATGCAATCATTGTAGATTATTATCCTGGTGGTTGTTTAGGTAAAGCATTTAGTAAAGGTCAACAGGACGCAGAACAGATAATGTTAGATAATGCAGATGGTTTTTATGGTGCGGGAGAAATTGCTATAACAAATAAAAATGTTATAAAATCTATTAAACTAATTGAGAGTGCATCGGTTGAAAATATACTTTCGGAAGAGAAATGGAAAAGTTAATTAGGAAAATATTAAATGAGGAGTCATCAAACTTTAACAAGTTTGAATTGGGTGTATTTAAAATTATCGATAAAATTGGTATTGAAAAATTTATTGGTGAGTATCTTAGAGATATGGGACTAGATCTTGACGAAGAGAAAAATATTCTTTTTGAATACTTTAATGCGTATGGTGGTGGATGTGATGACTACATTAATTTTGTATTAGAGGCAGAGGAAATTTCAAATATGTTTAGAGATGGTGATTATGGTATACAAAATATGGTAAAAAGGTTTTTAGAAGATGATTATGATTATACGTATGATGGTTACGAATGTTATTATGACGAATATCAATTAGATGATATTAATGAAGAGAACATGAAAATCATAATAAAAATATATGAATCACAAAAAGATGAAGATGAAACTTTAAGAGATTTTATTAAAAACGGTGATTTAGAAAGTGCGATTGGTTGTGCATATAGTGACGCACAACAAAATGCCGATATAAATGCATTACATGCAGACTTTTTAGATGGGGTACATGAAGTAACCGATAAAATAGAGGGTAAATGGGATTGGGATACCCACACATTAAAAGGTAGAATATCGGTTTGTGAGATAATGAATCATGAAGACGCATTAGAGATACTGTCAGAAAGTTTACAACACGGCTATGATTGGAATGAGGTCGTTGACACCATAGTTGAAAGAGAATGGGAAGAAGTTTGGAATGGTGATGAAGGAGATGTTTTATTTGGTGAACCAGTAACTATAGATGAGTATAAACATTTCAGATATGGTGGTGCCGGAACAATAGATAAACAAGAATTTAATGAGTACTTACATAATAGATTATACGATGAGTATAGTTTTTTTGTGTAATCACACATATTTATTTATATATAAGACACTTATAATCTAAATTTTTTATAATATGAAAACAAGAAGAGGTTCTATTAGACTGACTGAACAAGACTTAGTAAAGTTGGTTAAGGATTTAAATGTTAAGACAAAGACTGTAAAATCTAAAGTTTTAGCAACAAGTTCAAAATAAAAGATTATACCATATAATCAAAAATATACACTTTAATACTAAAAGTACGCAAAATTTTATCCACTTAACTTATATTTATATTATATGAAATCTCTCATTAGAAAAATACTTAAAGAAGAAACACAACAAAGATCACTAAGTGATGTAATATTTGATGATTTAGTTAATACATTTAACGAAGAAGTATTAATTTATGATTGGGGGGATGAATATAGTAATATGATTAAGGCAATTAAGAATATTATTAATAATGCTGCCATACCACATATTGAGAATGTTTATAATTTAGAGTATTTTGAAAATGAGGATTTAATTAAACCTATTTTAGATAAATTTGTTAGATATTTGTATAACGATGATTATCCATTGGTTGGGGACACCATTGAAATGATTGAAATGGAAGGAGAAGATCCAAACCCGATACTACCGGGAACAAAGGGTGTAGTAACTAAAATAAACTCACAAGTTATTTCAGGTATACCTGAAGAACATTTATGGATTAATTGGGAAAATGGTAGAACTTTAAAAGTTTTATTACCACATGATAAAATTAAAATAATCAAAAGAGGTGAAAGCAGTAGAGGTGTTATTGGACGATTAGATCTAACAGAAGATAAAATAGATGATTTTGTTGATTTTGTAAGTGGGGATTTAGAATTAGAAGATAACTTTACCGTAGATATTACAAATGATTCTGATGATGTAGAAACATTGGCAAGTTACGATATTAATAATAATGAAGTAACAGTATTAGGTAAAGATAGAGCTTTACCAGATATCATTCGTTCTGTTGCACATGAATTAGTTCACCATAAACAAAATGAGAGAGGTGAATTAACAGGTAGAAAAGAAGAGGGTGAAGATGGTTCACCGTGGGAAGATGAAGCAAATGCAAAAGCCGGAGAACTTGTTCGTAAATATGGTAGAGAGAATCCTGAAATTTATGAAACGTAAATAACGTCTCCTTTATTTATATTATTTTTATCACAAAAACCACCATTAACTTCTATGTTATATTTTGATCCATCTGGTGGGTATACGTTGTCCCCATCAGGTTCTGCAGTAACAATGTCTAAAATAGTACCATTACTATCACAAAAAATCATATCTAATGGAAATTTTACGCCTTGCATATGGTAATATGTAGGTGACATTTCATCGAATAATATACCACAGTTTTCACACATAGAATCCATACCCAAAACACCTGTCATTTTTTCATTCGTAGTTTTAGCATATTCGCAATCTACCCCAATTTCATTGTCATCACCATTTTTAATAATTATACTTTTTCTATTGGGAAAAGGATGTTTAACGATTTCATTTAAAATATTAATAAATTTCATATTAATAAATATTTGACATTTTAATAAAAGTAACTTATATTTAGTTAATAAAATTTAATAATTATGCCTAAAAGTAAACATAGAAAAAATCAAAAACAAAAATCTAGAGCTAGAACTGAACGGTTAAATGCTCAGAAAAGAACATTTAATAAAAAAATGCAAGAAGAGTTTAAAAAGTATATGGAGGAAATGGAAAATAAAAAGTCTGATACGGAAGAAAGTGACTTGACACAAAATTCTTAGAAAATGAAGCATAGTTATATGATAAAAAAAACACTATTAGATAAAAACGTAAATAAAATACAACATGTTTTTATGACTGATGGTAGTAGTCAAGTATTAGAAATGTCTGATGAAAAAATAGCAACACATTTTGTAGAAGTTATGAATAACAATACTGATAGTGGATGTGTATATGAAGTAATAACAGTAAAAAATAAAAAAAAATAAAAAAAATATTATGAATAACGAAGAAAAAGCACAAATTTATCACAGTTTATTATTACAACATGATAAATTAGACGGACAAGTAGCCGATATTAAGGCAGAAGCTGCAGGAATGACATTAAATGATGAACAAAAAAAGAAGTTAGACGAGTTAGAAATTAAAAAATCTCAGATTGTAGAAAAAGCACAAAGTTTATTTCACACTTATAAATAATAATATTTTTATTTTAACCTTTTTAACCTTCGTAAAGCGTTTCGTGACTCATTTGTTAGTGAAGAACCCTTACGAAGGTTCTCTTTGTACGGTATAAAACGTAAATTCTTTATGTTTCCTATCTTTTTAGGTGGTATTTTGTTGTAAAAACCCATTGCAATTGGGTAAATATGATCTAAATGATGGTTTTTCCACCCTCTTTTATCAGAATTCTCCAAAATTTGTAATGGTTGTTCTTCAGTAACCTCCCAAACCATTGCATAATACAATTTTTTATCTAAATTCTTAATACTTTTAATTTTCTGTTTAATTTTTGGGTATTTTTTGGTGATTTTTCGTATTTTGTACCTAATTTTATCCATTTTAGGTTTTTTATTCAATTTATCACTTAAAATACTTTTATTTTTTTGTTTTTTTAACGATCTTTTCATATATTTATAAATATGAAAATTATTATTACAGAAAATCAGTTAAAAAAAGTAATTTTATCTGAAGGCGAGCAAGATTGGGAAAAGAAAGTAAAAGAATTTAAAAAAAGTGTCTCTGAAATAGCCAAAAAGGTGGACAATATAGGTTTAGGTAGTCCTATTGCCACTTTTTTAACCAGAATTGCAGCAACTGAGTCATGTTATGGATTAAATAAGACTAATGGTAAAAATAACGTATTTCAAATAGATGATATTGCGTTTGATGATACTCAAGACATTAAATCACATCCCGGACTGAAGGAAAAGTTCAAAATAATAAAAGACAAAACAGGTATTAATTGGTCTGGAGAAACTTACACTAATATTAGGAGTGATAAGTTTAAGAATGGAATTGCAGCTAGATTATTATTGGGTAATAAACCTGGTAAGATACCCACAGACTTAGATGGGCAAGCTAAATATTGGAAAAAATATTACAATACTGGATCTGGTAAAGGTGGTGAACAAGATTTTATCGATAAGAATGAAGGAGACGGTTTAGAGCACTGTATTTATTATGGTAAAAAAGAAATAGAAAAAAATAAAAAGAAAGATGGGTAGAGAACTTAATTTTTCATATAAATCACATATATTAAAAAAGACAAACAAATCAGATATGGATGTAAGACGTAGGTGGGTTACATATGAAAAGATTTTAGATGAGATGGCACTTATAGGGGAATATAAAAAAATTGATGAGATAAAATATAGAATAACTGACGGTGAAAATGATAAAAAAGTATTTACAGAAGTGTTAGATAAAATAAAAGAGAAGGGTGTTAGACTAAATTTGTTAACAAATTCAATTTAAGGTATATTTATAAATAAAAAGAAAGATAAAATGAAATACATAATCAGTGAAAATCAGTATAATATTCTACTTAGAGAAGATAGAGTAGACTTTTTAAGAAATCAGTTTGTAATAGATCCAAAATTGTTAGATAAAGCAACAGATGGAGAGAATGAAGAAGAAGAATTTGAAGATGGTGATAGACCAGCCGGAGGTATGAAGAAATCTAAAGAAAAGATAGAACCAATACAAGGTCATGATGGTGTAGATATTGCATATATAGTAACCAATAAAAAAGGTAAAAGTAAAGTAGTTTTAACTGATGAGATCTTTACTGATATTGTAGATGCTGATCCAACTAGTAAAAAGGAATTTGTACAATGGATGATTACTGTATTTATGAGACATTTAAAAGATGGAGATGTTGATCAAGCAATTAGATTTTTAACTGAAGATTTACCTGAAGCAAATGAATACTTAGAGGTGTTTGATAAGGTAAGGAAGAAAAAGGTATTTAAAACAGGTGCACCTAATAGACCAAACGCACCAGAAAACGTAAGTGATATTACACAATATAACGATTTAGCACACCTATACTCAATAGTTAGCCCATTTATTGGTGCAGACGATGAAGGTGATGGTGGATTATGGGGTAAACTAAAAAAATATATAGACTTAGGACACGCTAAGTTAGCATATAGAGATAATGATGTATTAGTTTATACACCACAGACTATCGAATCTAGTTGTGATCCATTAGGTAACTTAGCATCTTGGTGTACTAGAAGGGAAGGAAATAGTTATTTCGATTCTTATAGAAGAAATAATCCTAAACCAGATGGTAGTTTATCTGATTACTATGTGGTAATGCCTAAGAAGTTATTTGATGGTGATGATGAAGAAATGTATCCGTTACAATTCCATTTTGAGTCTGGACAATTACATGATAAAAATAATAGAAGTATTGAAAGGGGTGAATTACCTAATGTATTATCTAAATTTAGTGGACTAACTGATTTCTTTAAAAAGGAATTAGGTGCATTAGCAACTGGTGATATTAGAAATGGTTCTGGTTTAATGGATAGTAAGTATTTAAATTATTTAACTAAGTTTGGTGGTAACGTTAAAGATGTTATCGATGATGATGTATGGGAGGCAGGTGTTCAGTCAATACGTAGATTGGCTAGTGAACAACAAGGGGCACTACAAAACAACAAATATTTAAAGTGGTTGATGGAAAACACTGAAGGAGTTGTTATAACTGATTATTTAGATAGAAATATGCAAGTATTAGATTTTAGTGATATGCAATTAACACAATTACCTGATTTATCTGAATTTACAGAATGTAATAGGATAACTGCAAATAATTGTGGTTTAACAAGTTTACCACCTATAGATCAACTACCAAAAGGATTAGAAATTTTAACTATAGTTGGTAACCAACTACCGGAATTTCCATTACAAGGTTATGAGATACTTACTACGTTATTTGTTGTAAATGCAGGTAAGAATCCATGGAGAAGAATTAATGTTGATATCTTAGAACAACTATTTGAAGAAAAATTAGCTAGAGTAGTATTGGATGTTGATTTAGAAAATTTAGAACCTGACAATAGAGAATCTTACGAAAATATGTTGAAAAATAGTAGAGCTAATGGGTATATGTTACAATAATTTGTTTTTTACATTAATTTTAATTATCTTTATATAAAAAAATATGGGGGAATATATTTTAACACACAAAACTACAAAAGAAGTTATATCAAAACATAAATCACATAGTTTAATATTAGCAATAACTTATTTCGCCGCAATGAAAAGCATCAGTGAATCAGATTTACTTAAGATTTACGATGTTTTAAAATCTAAGTAAAGTTTATATTTTTTAAGATTTCAATATATTTATAATATATAATAACATATATTGTAAAAATATTAAGACATGTCAAATAAAAAAACAGTAAGATTAACAGAATCTGAAATGGTTACTTTAATCGAAAATATTGTAAATCAAGTTAAATCTGAAAAAAAAAGAAAAATAAACGAATCTAGAAGAAGAGAATCTCGTAGAAAATAATTTTAATTTATGAAATCCCTTAACGAACAAAAAAAACGTATGCAAGAACTTATGGGTTTTACCTATAAGGATAATTCGCACGATATACTATCTGAAGAAAATTTTAAATCTATAGAGGTAGTTGAAAACAACTTATTATCCGAACAAGATGGTGAACCGAACTGGGAGTGGGTTGAAAAAGAATTACAAAAAGCTAAAACGATAACCACCACTAAACCCGAATGTTTTATGGTAGGTTCTGCAGATAATAGAATCAAAGGTGTGTTTGAGGCAACAGTAACTGAAGGTAGTACTGCAGTTACGGATTTTGTTAAGATTTTAATGGAAAAAATAAAAAATAATGAAAACGCAAAAAAATATCTAGGTAAAGGTGGGAACTTTACTATTGAAGAAATGGATATTATTGCCGGTGCTAGTAACTCTATTAGTGGTAGTATAACCCCCACTATGGACAATAACTATAAACCTTTAAATATAACTAAAGGTTCACCAGAAGATTTAAAATATAAACACAAAATAGGTAGTGATAAGTATAATCAAAATATGGGTTACGCTAAAGGAAGAGGAGAAGGTGTAAGAGATGGTTTAATTAAGGCGTTTAGTAAAATAGATGGTTTCGATATGGATGGGGATAAAATAAAAATTAGTAACCATATAATTGATACCGGAGGTAAAATAGATAAAGATAGTAGCTCACCAAATGAAGGACAAGTAGTATTAGTATTTATGAAAGTTTGTTGGGTTAATACTACAGAAACAAGAGTACCTGCAGTTGTAGAACAATTTAAAAGATGTATGGGGGGATTGAGCGTACAAGTGAATTATTCAGATACTTCTAAAGGACATAAATGTAATAATGGTACATTTAAAATATTTGCAAATGGTATACATTTAGAAAGAACTGGATGGGGAACAAATTCAAATAATATATCCGCATCTAAAAGTGAATATGCAGATCTTAATAATGGTTCAAAAAATGATGAAATTTTAGATGAAAGGGGTGAAATACCAATAGGGTCAACCGTATTTAATGAATTTAAAATAGAAGGTCCAGAATTAGCTGCGTTAGTAAAGTTAGATAATTTAAAAAAATATAAGGGAGGGTTACAGATAACTGCAGAATGTATAGAAACTGGTGGTAAGACTAATCAACAATGGTTCGATAAAAGATCACAAATTTGGTATTACGGTAGTAAAGATAACTTGTTACCTTCACAGTATATTAGAAAAAAGGATGGGAGAACTAAATTTTCATATTCAACAAAAGGTGAACTCCAACAAGGGGGAGTTTATTGGTTAATGCAGAATCATGGTATGGAAATATGTAAAAAGTTAGAATGTAGTGATTTTGATCCCAATAAAGAATATACCGATTCTCAATTGTTAACTAGAATAAGGAAGGAATATGGTAAAAATACATCTTCAGTACAAGTTATGGAAAAACTAATGGATTATATAGATAACCCAAACGAAAATCGTTTTGGGTGTCATAAAGGTGTTGCTAATATAAAAATTTTACAAAACGATTCACCAGTAGATACACAAACTGTAACAACACCAAGATATGCAGATAATGTACAATATACATTGGGACCAGAAATGGAAGCGTGTAATGGTTTATGGAGTAAGGTAGTTGACGACTCTAAAAATCAAAGTTAATTATATAACATTTTAATTATTTCTTTATCTATTTCTGAATATTGAGTAACTGGAAAATATTTAGATTCTTGAAAAATACTATTAGGGTATTTATAACTATCGTGTGAAAAACCTAACATTTGAGTGATTTCTTCCCTAAGAGTGGATTTTACTTCTTCATTAAATCTAACATCATCCCAACCATATCTTTGTTTGAATTCTAAAATATACTCCGTATCCACAAAAGACAGTCCAGCATTTATAAATTTAGTACCACCTAATTGGTTAGCAAATCCAAATGGTTTAATACCATCAATATCAATATAATCTTTATAGTAGGGATTTATATTATAATATTCTTTACCACTACCAATGAAAAGTCTACAATTACGTTTTAATGTATCATCAGTGACATAAATATTTATGGGTTCTATTAACTCATTTAATTCTTTAACGATATTTTTTAATTCTGATATAATAAAATCTTTTTTATCTCCCCATACGTGAATATAAACATCTTCATTCCATTTCCATTGTTGTGTAGAATCTTTTACCCATTCATTGGTGTTTTTATCTGTCACCCATATATCTTCAGTAATTTCTTTGTAATATGCAATTACTGAATCATTTTGTGAATAACTATTTAAACTTACTAATACTAATAATAATGTGATTAACTTTTTCATATTGTTTGATTTATACAAATATATGACAAATTAAACTAATAAACAAATAAAAACACTATTTTTTTTTTACTATTACAATATATTTATATAATATGAAATCATTAAACGAAGAACAAAAACGTATGAAAGAACTTATGGGTTTTACCTATAAGGATAATTCACATGATATATTATCAGAAGAAAATATAAAAAGAAGTATTTTACTTAATGAAGGAAAATTAAAGGGTAATTCTAAAGTTAAAAAAGGATTGGTTGGATTCGTATCTTACGATGATCCAATAGGTTATTTTAAAAATAAAAATATGTTTCCACAACACACTAGAAGACAATGGTTAGAAATAGGTATGGATGTGAGGCAACAGGCAGGACCAAAGGCAAACCAAATATACGTTAAGCCTGAACCTCCGACACCAAAACCACCAGAGCCAGACATACCGATTAGTATTGATATCCCATTTAGTATAAATGATCCTTTTAAGTTTGATGATGATGTGTTATACCCTAATTCAGAAGATAAATTAAATGAGTTTATTGATAATATCAATAATTTAAAAGATTCTGGAGAATACCCAACGGAAGTAGTGGATGCATATTATGAATTTTTAAAATCCCAAACCATACCCGTTAAAGGTTATGCTTCTATAGATGCACTATCAAACTATAAAATAACTGGTAGTGATTTAACTGATTGTGGTGGTGAAAAACAACTAAGAAAAGAATATAATAAATGTTTATCTAAAGTTAGGGCAGAAGCGATTATAGAAAAATTAAAAAGTAGTGGTGGTATATTAAGTGAGTTAAATTATATTGCACAAGGAATGGGTGAAACAAATAAGTTTAGCGGGAAAAAATGGAATAACAATACACCAAATCCAACAAAAGATAAAAAATCCCCATTTACTACTGAGGATACCAAAAAAGATAGAAAATTTATTGTAGTCCTACCTACTTTTACATATGAAGAAGAACCATCACCTACACCTACACCTACACCCAATGATGGTGGATTTACCCCACCACAAATAATAATATGGAATCCAGAAGCTTTAAAACTTATGTTTGGTGATGATTATGAACAAAAAGATAGTAGAGGACGTTACACAAATGTTGATGTAAAAACACAACAAATACAATCGTTAATGGATTCTAAATGTATTAAATTAGATAGTTCTGTATCAAATAAACAACACCCATACACAAAAGATGGTAAAACAACTTATCCAGTTAAAGGAGATTTAGTTGTACTATCAAAAGAGGAATGTTATGAAAACGCTTTTGATATTGGTTCATTTTTAGGTATAGGTAAAAAACTTATACGTTCTACAGTTGAAGGGGGTAGTAATGCATTATTATTTAGTGAGAAAGATATGAATGAGGTGTTAGGTAAAGACTGGGAATTGAAATACTTTTTCCCTAGAATGTGGTTTAATGCAGGTGAAAATGAGTGTACGGTAACACCAAAACAAATTTCGATGGGTACAAATACGCCAGGATTAAATTTTAATTTTAGATTAAACAACAATTTAGTTTCACAAAGAAAATGGTTATATGATATCGATAGTAGGACAGGACAAGTTAGAATAAGTAATACCGTTGCGTGGGTAATAAAACCCTATAAAAATGCAGGTATGAGTGATAGCATGTTTTAGTAAACAAAATTGATAAATGCCCAATGTTTACCGTGTGAATACCTAACACAACAGGCAACTTGACTTTTCATTTTCACTTTATCATCACCCCAAGTCTTATATTGGTAGGTACTAAATAAATTAGATCTTTGTGTTCCTTTATGTATTGGTGAGCTCTCCCATACTTTAATCATATGTGTCGCCATTTCTTGATATGTTTCGAATTTTTTAAAGGATACTAACCCATTTTCTTTATAGTGTAAATTTTCAGTTAGTTCAAAACCTGTGTCGTATTTCACATACACATCCTCAATAAAAGGTTGTTTATTATCTAAATCATACCACCAATCTACTCTGTCAACATGATGAAGTCTATTTTGTCTTACGTTTTCTTCTGTATTAGGTTTAGAGATTAATTGATAAACTCTATCTGACCAATATAATTTTCTTTTTTCTTTATAGTTAGGTATATATTTTAATTTTTCAGATATTAAATCACCAGTAACATAATATTGTATTGTATCTCTAAAGTGTTGGAATGTCTCAAATAATACCTCTTCCGCCCTTTTAGAATCAAAGTTGTCATAGTCTATCTTCTGACAATAACTATTTAAACTTACTAATACTAATAATAATGTGATTAACTTTTTCATAATTGTTTGATTTTATACAAATATAAGAAAAATATTTTAATCTGCCAAATAAAATAGTATTAAATTACTTTAACTTCTATTTTTTCTTTAACTTTACTATAAGAAATACTAATAGTTTGCCCTTCTTTGATATTATCTTTCAATATCTCTTCTGATATAGGATCTTCTACATATTTTTGTATTGCCCTATTTAAAGGTCGTGCACCATATTCTTCATCATACCCAGTTTCACATAAGAATTTTTTTGCAGATTTAAGAATTTTTAAATTAAAACCTAATTCCTCGATCCTACCAACGATCTTTACAATTTCTAATTCCACTATTTGCGCAATCTCATCTTCTTTTAATGGGTTAAATATAACAACGTCATCTAATCTATTTAAAAATTCTGGTGGAAAGTGTTTCTTTAACTCTTTATTTAAAATCTGTGCTCTATACGCTTCTTTATTATCAGATAAAGATTTAGTACTAAATCCTACACCTGTTCCAAAATCTTGTAGTTTTTTAATACCTACATTGGATGTCATAATAACCATACAGTTTTTAAAGTTTACTTTTCTACCTAAACTATCAGTTAACTGTCCATCATCTAATAATTGTAATAACATATTATATACGTCTTTATGTGCTTTCTCAATTTCATCAAATAAAATAATAGAGTATGGTTTTCTTCTTACTTTTTCAGTTAGTTGTCCACCTTCTTCATGTCCTACATATCCCGGAGGTGCACCCACCATTCGTGAAACTGCGTGTTTTTCCTGATATTCTGACATATCCACTCTTATCAATGAATCCTCATCTCCGAACATATATTTAGCCAATCTTTTTGCTAAATGAGTTTTTCCTGTTCCTGTTGGGCCTAAGAACATAAATGAACCAATAGGTTTTTTAGGGTTTCGTATCCCTACCCTATTTCTTCTTAAGGATTTAGCAATTTTAACCACTGCATCATCCTGACCTATTACAGAACCTTTCATTACTTTTTCCATACCTAATAATCTCTTCCCTTCATCATTAGATAATCTCTTCAATGGAATTCCAGTCATAGATGCAACTACCTCACTTACATCTTCAGGGTTAATAATTGTTCTTTTCTTATCTAAATTATTTCTCCAAACATCTTTTTCTACTTCTAATTTTTCAGTAACTTGTCTTTCTTTATCTCTAAGTTTTGCTGCTTCTTCGTATTTCTGACTTCTTACAACTCTATTTTTTTCTTCTTTAATTTCTACAATTTCTTGTTCTAAATCATTAATTACTTTAGGTGGTTTTGCGTTAACTTGTGATCTAGCACCTACTTCATCCAATATATCTATTGCTTTATCAGGAAATTCTCTATCAGTTACATACCTATCTGCTAATTTTACACATTGTATAACAGTATCTTCTAAATAAGTAACCTTATGATATTTCTCATATGAACCTTTAATCTTTTCTAAAATCTCAATAGTTTCATCTATTGATGGTGGCTCAATTACTACTTGTTGAAATCTTCTGGTTAATGCCCCATCTTTTTCAATATGTTCTCTAAATTCATCTAAAGTAGTTGCCCCAATTATTTGTAAATCACCTCTAGATAATGCTGGTTTCATTACGTTAGCTGCGTCCATTGATCCTGTAGCGTTACCCGCACCTACTAATGTATGTAATTCATCTATAAACAAAATGATGTCATCTGTGTCCATCAACTCATCTACTACACCTTTAATTCTTTCCTCAAACTGACCCCTATATTTTGTACCAGCAACTAATGAGGTTAAGTCTAAAGAAACTATTCTTTTATCTAATAATGTACGTGGAGCATCTCCTTCATTAATTTTTAATGCTAACCCTTCAATAACAGTAGTTTTTCCCACACCAGGATCACCAATTAAGACTGGGTTATTTTTTTTCTTTCTAGAAAGTATTTGTGCAACTCTTTGTATTACCTCATCTCTCCCAATTACAGGATCTATTTTTCCTTCCGATGCCCTTTTAGTTACATCTATAGAAAAATTATCTAGAATAGGTGTACCACTATTTTTATTCTTTTTTCTTGTTGGTCTATTAAATATGTCTTCTTGTTCACCATCTGCCGGTTCAAAACTATCTTGAATTATATATTTTTTAACTGTTTTATCATATTTTTTATAATCTACACCCATTTTTTTTAAAATTTTACTTATATTATTTTTTTCTTTCAATATTGATAACATAATATGTGATGTACCTAAATAAGGTTCTTTAAGTTTATCACATTCTATCTCTGCCTCTTTTATTAGTTTTTTAGTATATTGAGACATTGGTATTAATGACGTTGTTATTTTATCACTTTCTTTTTCTTTTAATACTTCTTTCTCTAATTTTTTATGTAGATCATCAACATCTATACCTAATTCCACTAAATATTTTATTGCGTCATTATCATAATCATTAATCATCGCAATGGTAATATGTTCAATAGATATCTCATGTTGGTTATATAATCTAGCCTCTTCAATAGATTTATTTATGATTTTTTTAACTTTAGGTTGTACTTTTCTCATAATTGGTTTGTCTTTATTAATAAATATCATTATATTTGTGTTAAATATAAAAATTAAAATATGAAAAGTCAATATAAACTCCACTTAGGTGACACAAAAAAAATTGTAAAAGAGATGATTAAAAATGGTGATATGGTAGATACTATTTTTACATCACCACCATATTTCTCAATGAGGAAAAATTATAGTGGTAATGACGATGGAAAAATTGGTGCAATACATGTTGACGATTACGCAGATTGGTTTTTAGAATTTACCGATTTGTTTTTAAAAGTGTTGAAACCTAATGGTAGTTTTTTCTTAAATATTAATGATAAAATAGATAAGGGAGTAGTACATCCGGTAATTGATGAATTAAAGTATAAAATGAGGAAACAAGGTTGGTATATGGTTGCAAAACCATACATATGGTTTAAAAAAAATGCGATACCAACAAATTGTAAATATAGAGCAATAGATAGATATGAGTATGTTTTTCATTTTTCTAACTCTAATAAACCTAAATTTATTGCAGATAATTGTAGGACGGAACATTCAGAAGTAACTAAAAAAAGATTTAAAAAACCAGTCACCACAATTAATTCTAGAGATGGTGTTTATAATTCAGAAATGAGAGAACTAAATGAAAAAGGTTCTTTACCTCATAATGTAGTAATTGCAGCATCGGAAACTAATCCAGGTATTCTACATCCCGCACCTTTCAGTGTTGATTTGGCAGAATGGTTTATTAAAATTGGTAGTGATGTTGGTGATACAATATTAGATCCTTTTGCCGGATCTTCAACTACTGGTGTAGCATCACTAAAACACAAAAGAAATTTTGTAGGTATTGATTTGGTAGAATTTAATATCAATTTTGGTAGAAAAAGAATGAACTATTTTTTAGAAACAGGTGAATGTTATATACCTAAAAGTAAATTAGAGGAATTGGGTATTGATGTTAACTACTATAAAGTTAAGGGAAAACATATAAATAATCCTTAGTGACAAATTGTCATAAAAATTCTATTGGCATTAGTTTTGTTTATGGTGTGATATAAAATAATAATAAAAAAAATAAAAAATTATGTACAATAGAAATTTAAATGATTTATTAAGAGAGTTTATGAATGAAGATTTATTTAGTAGTTCATTTACAGAATTCAGATTACCTAAATTAAGGTATAACAACGATGTAAATAAAAGAGAGTATTCTGAAAATACACCATCAACAAACGTTTATGAAGATGAATGGTCATATAGATATGAATTAGCTACACCAGGATTCACTAAAAAAGATTTAACTATTACCTTAAAAGAATCTAATTTAGAAATTAAAGGGGAAAGAAAAATAGAGAATAAAAAAGAAAAAGGTGAATATATCTCTAAAGAATATCACACCACAAAGTTTTTTAGATCTTTTAATCTACCAGAAAATGTTGTACTAGATGAGGTACACGCAAAAGTAGAGAATGGTATTACTATATTATTTTTACCAAAAGTAACTAAGACAAAAGTAAATAAAGGTACTAGAACAATAGAGATATCTTAATTTAACAACATACTTACTCAATTAAAAAAACCATAATAATAAATTATGGTTTTTTTTTATGGTTGATTTTTAAAAAAAAAATTATTATATTTGTTTTTATGATTAATACGGCACCTAAATTTAAAAAAATTACTTTAGTTATAAAAAAAGAAAATAACTATGACAAATATTTTAAATCCACTCAAACAATAGAACACGAAGATTGTGGAATGGTAATTACGGGTGATTATGTAATTATTACAGAAGATTTTAACGGTGATGTTATTGATGATGAACATTCAGTTAAAGGTAAAATTTACGAATTAAAAGACATAGATAGTTATAAATTATATAAAAATTAAAATTATGTTATTACACAAATATAAAACTAATGAGGCAATAGAAAACCTATATAATTCCAGTAATATTTTAGCATCTAAATATAATATCCATAATAATAAATTAGCAATAATATTTAAAGGGGGTAGACAATATCTTTATCATGATGTAAAAAAAAGTGATTATGATATTTTTGAAAATGCAGAAAGTCAGGGAAAAGTTTTAAATACACACATTAAAAATTATAAAGTAGAGAAAATAGAAGGTACTGTAGATATTACCCCTATTTTAGAACAAATAGAACAATTAAAAAAACAATAGACTTTATTCGATTATTAAGTATTTATAATAAAAATACTTATGAAAATTAATAATTTAGAAGAACAAGAAATTAATGATATTATTGAAAAAGAAAATATCGATTTATCTTCTTTCAAAATAAAAGATACTCTAAACCCTAAAATATTTGATAGGGAACAAGAAATGCATAAAGAGGTAAGAAAAAGATTACTTATGATTGCTGATGATTTTTTTGAGACTTTGGATATTGGTTGGGTAGAAATAAGCGATATAATATTAACAGGTAGTTTAGCTAATTATAATTGGTCTCGTTTTTCAGATGTTGATTTACACATATTAGTAGATTTTGGGGAAGTAGATGAAAATGAAGAGTTAGTAAGATCTTATTTTAATTCTAAGAAAAATTTATGGAATGAAAAACACAACATAACAGTAAAAGGATATGATGTAGAACTATATGTACAAGATGAAGATGAACCACATATTGCAAGTGGAGTCTACTCTGTAATGTGGGATAAGTGGAACGTAAAACCAATCAAAGAAGATTTTAAAATAGATACTATAAAAGTAAAAGAAAAAGCAAATAGTATAATTGATACTATAAAACATTTTTTTGAGTTGTATAAAGGTGGTGATTATGATAAATTAATAAGGACAATAAAAAACCTTAAAGAAAAAATTAAAAAAATGCGTCAAACTGGTTTAGACAGAGAGGGTGAATACTCCTATGAAAATATCGCGTTTAAAGTGTTAAGAAGAATGGAATTTTTAGATAAATTAAGTGAGTTAGAAACTTTAGCATATGATAAATCATTAACACTAGACGAATCAATACAATTTATAAGAAACTAAATATACGTTATTTTAAGTTTTTTATTGAATTTGTAATATTTATTAAATAAAACATAATTATGGGAACATATTTAACAGGAGAGGTATCAGTAATACACGCAGAGGCGGATGTAGACTTCGAAAACTTTGCATATAGTGCTATATTCGCCAATAATGCAGGGACGTACCAAATAAATGGTACTAATATGATATTAGTTGCTGGAAGAGTAGTTAATGTCGTAGTACAGGAAAATGGTACTACTTTAGATGGTACTAAATTTTTATTAATGGGTAACCCTATTGCACCACAAACAAAAGTAAAAACTGGTTTAATATCAGGTACTACTGAAACATTTGACAATAATATAGGTATCGTTGAAACATATCAATACGTTGATATTAAAACTGGTAACCCAATACAAAGCTAAAAAAAATTAAAAAAAAAATAAAATGAAAAATTTTGTAAATCCAAAAAAAATTAAAGGACAAGATAAATTAGATAGAATTAAAGATCTAATGGGTAAAATGAGTACTTTAAATGAAAGCACATCTACATCTGAAGTAGAGAATGTAAAAAGAGGTGCTAACGGAGTAATTTATGGTATCGTAAGAGAAAACCATAGTTATTTTATAAAAACCACTGAAAAAACTTCTGGTACTATATTAGCAGAAGATTTTAATTATATTGGTGGTTTACAAAATAAAAATATGGAGAGATACGGTTCTTATGCCGAAGCATTAAAACAATTAAATTTAAAATTTGATATGTTAAATGAATCTTTTGGTATTAAAGATAATTCTAACTTATTTGAGTCTGATGCAGTAGAAGTAAAAGAGGCGAATGCTAGTGGTGTTGTTGTTAAAGAAGAGGAAAAAGAAGTTATTGAAGATCAAAAGAAAGTTATTAAAGTAGATGCACCAGCACCAGCACCTGTAGAAGATGAGGTTGCTGACGAAGAAGAAGTATCTATGGAAGAAGATCCATTTGCAGAAGAAGGTGGAGAAGAAGAAGAAGTATCTATGGATATGGATGTAGAAGAAGAAGGTGGTGAAGATGATGGTGACGGATACACGAAAAAGATTCAAAAATTAACTGGTAAAATTGGACAGTTATTAAGAGATAAAGATGAACCAGATGCAGAATTAGACAAATACGTTATTAATTCTATTATATCTGCAATTGATTGGGAAGAGATTCCAGATGAAGATGTTGAAGATATTATTGCTAAAATTGAAGGAGAAGACGAAGAAGATGGTGAATTAGAAGGTGGTGATGAAGAATCAGTAGATATAGATATGGATGTAGAAGAAGAAGGTGGCGAAGATCCATTTGCAGAAGAAGGTGGTGAAGAATTGGCGGAGTCTGATGAAAAAGAAGATTCAAAAATCGATGGAAAAGAATGTGTTAAATTAATCAAACAACTTAAATCTGCAATAGAAGGATTTGAAAAATCATTATCAGATGGTGGTATTGACCCTGAAGGTATAATAGGGGCACAAATTCACAAAATGATTAAAGAACATAAAAAAATGTTAACTAAGGTCGAAAACGATTGTAAAGGGATAAAGATGGATGAATCTGAAGAAAAAGTAGATGAAGGAAATAAATTTAGTGGTGAAAGACAAAAAGCAATCGATGCAGGTGAAGACGAGTTTGAAGTTGATGGTAAAAAATATAATGTTACTGGAGATAAGGAAGAAAAAAATGAGTCTAAAAGATTTTCTAAAAAACAATTAATGGAAAACTTTTTAAAAAAAAACATTAATGAATCTTTAAACAAAATTCTTAAAGAGGATTTTGATGTCACAAACCAAACTGCAGAATTAGCAGGTGACGATGTAGGTGTAGTACACGAAGAAAATATGTCTGTAGTAGATGCAATTGCAACAGGACAAAATTACTTACAAGCATCTGGAGATTTAGATAGAGATGGGGATCAGATTCCTAATAGATTAGATATGGATAGTAATATGGATGGTGAGTTAGATCACCCAACTTTTGATGATGAGGAATTTATCGAAATAGATTTTGATTCATTAATGGGTAATTCTCCAGCACCAACTAAAGAACCAGGAATTGCACCACCGTCAACTACACCAGGTAGAAAGAAACCAAGATGGAAAAAAATACCTAGACCGGAAGTTAATCCAAAACCAAAAGCAACGGATAGAAGGAAATTTCATTTAGGTAGAAAAGGTATGTATAGATAAAATGAATTTAGTTTATATAAATAAGGTTGGGCAAAATTGGAAAGGGAACTTCATATATGAATTTCTCTTTTCTGACATTATAACCGATATAGACGGAGAGGGATGGGATGCATATCCAGCATCAGGAAATCCTGAATCACCAGAAGAAAAATTTATAAAAAAAACTGGTTCATTAACAGGTGAACTAAAATTAGACGTTATACAAGAATCTGATTCATTTGCTATGTGGGATGCCGTAGACGGTATTATAGCAATGGCTTGGGAAAACTTAGAAGGGTATGATGAATATCCAGAAAAAAGATTATTCTTTGAGTTTGGAGAAAAGATAGACTCAGTAGAATCTAAATTATATGAAAAAGATATGGTATTATCTTATAACAATGAATTAATAAATGGATAAAATGAAAAAAGTAAAAATATACGAATCAGAAATTAAAAGAGCAGTTAGAAGGAAGCTAATGGAAAATATATTGTCAGAAAATTCTGCAACTACTGATGAAATGAAGGATAGAACTGCAGCAGTAAAAGAACTAACGGCAGCACAAAAAGAATTAGCACAAGTACAACAAGATTTAGTTGACGGGATGAATGAAGAATTCGAAATGAAAGATACATATAGTAGAAAAAATTATAGACAATCTCCTAGAGAAAGAGATATTGAAAGTGTCTTTGGTCAGTATAGTGAAGAAATACCACCATCAGTATTAAGATATATGAGAAAAAATCCTGAGAAGATAGTTAAAAGATTATATGACATATATGGTCAACAAATGTTTGATTACATATCACCTAACTTACCTGATAACCCACAATACGAAGTTAGTATTGAGGATATTGTTAGAGAGAATTTAAGAAAATAATTTTTACTATGCCATTTAAATCAGAAAAACAAAGGCGTTGGATGCATATAAACGAACCCGAAATTGCACAAAGGTGGGAAGAAATGTATGAAGAAGAAATGAAAACCGAAGAAAAAAATACCAAACCAAAAATGAAAAAAAAGGATTTAGTAGAATATATTAAATTCAAAAAAGATGGTGGGTACAAAAAATTCAAAAAATCTGATTTACTAGGTGAAGCAAGAAGAGATCCATATGATTTCCCTAGATTTACTAACGAACTACAAAATGCTGAAGTTAAAATGTTAATTAAGTATTTAGAGAAAATTAGAGAGAGTGGATTAACTAATATGTTTGGTGCACATCCTATCTTAAATTGGACTAAAGAAGATTTACATAGATGGTTATACGGTATGAGAAAAGATTTAGATTCTTTAGAACAACACAAAGAAAATTTAGAGTAC
>Ga0160423_10001154_pt1 | contig 22011 bp, 14 predicted proteins | sample CRUFie14St8metaG_FD_108191 | JGI IMG/M metagenome (GOLD analysis project Ga0160423, IMG submission 108191) | Marine microbial communities from the Costa Rica Dome - CRUD Field 142mm St8 metaG | ecosystem: Environmental > Aquatic > Marine > Oceanic > Photic zone | place: Costa Rica: the Eastern...
GCAATCCCTGTGAGACGCGGAGCTCGACTCACCGTTTCAGGAACCTATCGACTCCTTGGCTGTTGCACTCGGCGACTGCGAAGAACTTGATTCCTGTGGGAGTCTGAAAGTTATGCAAGTCGAAGGTCTCCGCCTGCAGCAGCTCGATGCCCTTGCAGCCCGGGACGGGGGAGAGCTGGGAAGATATCGCGTGAAGCGAGTGCCTAGCAAGAAAGACAAGGCGACAAGGGAGGTAGGTTGTTGTTTTTTTTTGGGGGGGGGGGAGAGGGGGAGGGACAGGGCAGCCCCCTCTGGTCCAAGGGAAAACCGTTTGTTCGGAGGCCTTACCATATACTTCCGAGCCTCAGAGTGTCGTTCGTGTCGAGCTTGGCCAGGCTGCTGAAGTCCCTGTGGTAGATCAGACCCCCAGACTTGTTCACGATGTACAGCGAAAGCAACATCGCGCCAATACAACCTCGATATGCGTCAGCCGAAGCGGCTGTTGAGCTTACTGCACCGCCCCCCTCCTTAGACCCTCGCTCAAGTTTCGTCACACAAAGCTCGGTTGCAGGTCAACACGGTGCGAAACACACGGTTTGGGTCGGGTCCCGCGGGACCTCCGACAGCGCCCTTCGGTGGGCTGCTCCTGTTCTCAAACGTCTCGCGACCTCGTCCAGTCCATCCGCCCCCACTCCCCTCGACTCTGGATCCGCTCCAGCTGGGGGGCTCCTTTTCGAGCTGCTCGATCGATCGGAAGTGCCCCTGTGCAATCGTTTGTGGCAGAGGGAGGAGTGGGGCGTCGACGAAGCCGATGCGCGAGGAGGAGTGCGTCTTTAGAGGGAACAGGTCCGGCCGCCCAGGTGCTCTTGGTCAAGGCAGCGTCTGACCAGGCGAACGTCTCGAACCTGCGACACCAGCCGAGCCATGTTGCGTCGCGTGAGGAACGGGAACCTGCACGCCTTGTGGCGTTGGGGCGCGGGAGCCACCCGGGGCTCGAGCCCGGGTCCCGCGACGCTGGTCCGTCACGCGGCGACTTCGACCGTCTCCGACGGGCCCTCATTCGATCGCGACGTTCTCCGCACCTCGGTCGCCATCGTGGGCGGCGGTCCTACCGGCGTAACGCTTTCACTGCTCCTGTCGAGCTTCGGGGTCCCGAACGTCGTTGTGGAGAGGAAAACGCGGTTAACGGACCACCCGCAGGCCCACTTCATCAATACGAGGACAATGGAGGTCTTCCGCCAGTTGGGCGGCCTGGCGGATGGCGTGCGCCGGAAGTCCCCGCCACTCAGGGAGTGGAGCAACTTCCGGTACTGCGAGTCCGTCCTTGGCCACACCTTTGGCGAGATCGACCACTTCGAGGACTACGCGGCCGGCCCAAACGCATCACTAAGCCCTTCGGAGGTCGTTCACCTGTCCCAGAACAGGCTGCTGCCGATGATGATGCGGGAGCTCGAGGCCAGCCCGCACTCGCGGTTCCTCGCCGGGCGAGAGTTCGTCTCTTTGGAGCAGGTCGAGGGCGGGGTCAGGTTGGGGACCTCGGACGGGTTAGGGGGCTCGGGGGCCATCGAGGCGGCCTACGTCGTGGGGTGCGATGGAGCCCGCAGCCCCGTGAGAGGCGCGGCGGGAATAGGGATGCAGGGAGACCCGAACATGCAGTCCATTATGAACATTCACTTTGAGTCCCCAGCCCTTGCCCGCGCCCTCAAGTCTGAGGGGAGGGAGGCCATGCTGTACTTCGTGTATAACCCCAAGGTTGTGGGTGTCATCGTAGCCCACAGCATCGATGACGGAGACTTTGTCGCCCAGATCCCCTTCTTCCCGCCGCTGGAGAAAGCGGAGGCGTACACAGCTGACCGCTGCCAGGCAATCCTGGCCAACGCAATCGGGAGGGACGTGGGCGCGACCGTCCTGGGCGTCAGACCCTGGAACATGTCCGCCTTGGTGGCCGACACCTTCCGCAGCGGGAGGGTTTTCCTGGCGGGGGACGCGGCACACCTCTTCCCTCCTGCCGGCGGGTTTGGCATGAACACTGGAATTCAAGACGCGCACAACCTCGCTTGGAGGCTCGCTTACGCGCTGGGTGGGTCTGCCCGCCCTTCCATTTTGGACGGCTACTCGAGGGAGAGAAGGAAGGTCGCGGTCAAGAACACCTGCCTGAGCGTCGCAAACTTTGATGAGACGGTGAAGGTGGCCAGGGCCTTTGGTCTGGACCCCGGGCTGGCCAAGGGGTTGATGGGCGCCCTATCGCCTGCCTCTGGGATCCCAGGCCTGCGCCAGCCCACCGAAACCCTCGCCGAGTCGATCCTGTCGCTCGGGAAGCTCCAGACTAGCCCTTGGAGCCCGCTGAGGCCCCTGCAGAGGTTGTACCTTGACGGCCTCCTGACCCAGGAGAGGAGCCTGAGGCTGCTATACCCGGAGGAGGACATAGGGTTCTGCTACGAGGATCCGGACGTTGACATCGGCGGAGGCGACTTTCGCGGCTGGTCCAAGACCAGGCGGCGGACAAAATTCTCCCCGCGGGTGAAAGTGGGGAGCCGCTTTCCTCACCTCCAAGTGAGCTGGTGGCGCAGGGAGACAGGGCCGCCCTGCGTGTATTCCACCATCGACCTCGTCGCTGAACATAAGCGAAGCTTTCTGATCCTGGTCCCGGGAAGCTCTGGTAGGGCCGGAGAAGTCAGGGATACCCTGGCAAGCCTGCATGAGGAAGTCTCTTTTGCTGTCACGACGGCATTCGTGAATTTCGGTGCCGACTCAGTGGATCCAAGGCCGGGAGAGCTCTTCGTGGAAGCGGACTGGTCCAAACTCGAGTTTGATGTTGGCATCGAGGCTGACAAAGTTTTGGCAGTTGTCGTCCGTCCTGATGGGCACGTGGCAGCCATACTCAAGGACCCTTTCCGTCTGACACCTTATGAGGTGAGAACCAAGCTCACGGACATTGGGTTGGCCCCGACAAACACGAAAAGGAGAAGTGTCTCCACCGCGTCATGAGTTTGGGAATTTTATTTTATTCTGTTCTGTATTCTTTACATTGTACATTGAACACCATATCATAATAAAGTGCTGGAACCCGCCCCGCACAGGTTTCTTAGTTGGACTCCTTATCCCTCTGGCTTCTAGCCGCGGACTCCATCATCTTCATTAAGGTCTCATACGTCAGTGTCTGCTGCTGCTGTTGGCCCGGCGATGTCTGCTGTTGCATCTGCAGAGCGTGCATCTGCAGCTGGTGCTGGTACTGATGCTGCGGAGTCTCCATCACGTGCTGCAGCACCTGGGTACCCTGTGGGATCCCCTGGCCTCCAGGGTGGTGCACTCCGAGTCCAGTGAGCCTCTGATGAAGCGCCGCCTGAACCTGCTGGTGCGGGGACACTGACTTTTGTGTCTGGGTCCCCAGCTGTGGAACCTGACTCATTGTCCCGAGCATCCTGGGGTCCATGATCACGGGGATGGTGCTCTTGTACCCCGGATGGAACTGTGGGAAGACGGTGTAGGGCGCCGTCCCGTTGGGATTGATCATGGTCAGGCCATGCTGCCATCCACTGTGGCCAATCAGGGAATGTGTTGGCATCAAGTGCGGATTAACAATCTCCATGGCATCAGGGCTGATTCCCTTTTCCCCAAAGGTTTGTAATTGCTCCTTGATCTTGCCCCCAATTGTGTCCTGCTTGGACTGCCGGCCTTTCTCTTTGCTGTACCGCCTCGTGGCCAACCGGGCCTCCCTATTCGCCGAGGCCCCGCTCAGGGACCTCTGCACCAGTTTTTCCGCCTCGCCAGCCTGGATCGCGTTTGGGGAGGCCTCGCATTGAAAGTGCCTCCCGTGCTCCAGGGTTCCAACCTTCATTGTCTCTGGGATTGGCGCCTGCACGTGTCCGCGGAGCTGCTGGGCGCCGGAAATCGACATAAATCCCTCCCCCTGCTTCTGCTTGCCGCCCTCCCTCCTCTGATTCACCATCTTCCGGATCGTCACCAGCTGGTCCAGCGCTTTGTCGCCGCCCCCCTTCGCCAAAGGCGAGGTCGCAGGCCAAGGCTGGGCCTCGGCTTCCGCACCGGTCCCCATCGCCTCTTCCAGGTCCATCGACTTTGCCAGCTCGAGCATGTGGTTGAGCGCGCCGATATCCCCCCTCAGGACGTCCGCCTGGATGGCGAGGTTGCGAATGAGCTTGACCCTCATGTGCGGGCTCTGGGCCTCGGGCTTCCTGTGGCCCCGCTTTGGGTCCTGCATCAGCCGCCTGAACGAAGTCCCCGGCCTGAACTTGTCGACCACGGGCTTCGCCTTTATCGACGCGGTGCCAGAGTGCTTCGCCTTCAGCGAGTTCTCTATCTTGCTTCCCTTGTTGCCCGATATCCTCCCCTCCTCGCTCCGCGTCATGCTTCTCAGCGAGGTCTCTGCGGCTGGCTCCCGACTCATCGTCGGCGCGGCTCTCTCCGCCTCCACGTTTCCCTCGCCCCCGTTCCCGTGCGCCTTCCTGGACCTAGCGGCGAAGATGGCCTCCACGACCTTGTGCACCGACTCCCTATCGTTCGGGTCGAACTTCATGTCCGCCTGCATCAGCTCCCGCACGATTCCCAGCAGCTTCCCGTCCTCGGCGTTCATCTTGGCCGCGCTGGGAGCTCCGGGCGAGTCCTTAGACTTCGCAAGTCCGCGAGACGAAAGGCAAAGGTCGCACCTTTTGGGTCGCCGTCCCAAGGTATGCCATTCCACGTGCAGGATGGATCCAACATGTCAAATTGCATCAAAAAACATTCATTTTTTATTTCATTTCCGTCTGTAGGAAGAGTCCAAAGATCTTGTCTTTGTACATCATTGAATATCTTTCCTCTAGCCTTTTCCTGGTGATGAGAAAAAAAGTTGATACTACTTTGTAGAGTACAGATGTACAAGAGCTTTGGATACATTAAACAGAGGGATGGTGTATCTCAAGAATTAAGTGTGGTACACCTTGACCACCTTCCCCACGCCCACAGTCCGGCCGCCCAGCCTGAGCACGAGCCTCCCCAGAGACGCAAAGTCCTCGTACTTTTCCACGCAGACCTTGTCCGACATTGTGATCTCCACCGTCGCCGTCTGGTAGCTCTTGAGCAGCCTGGGCCTCTTCTTGACGTCCTCCCCCGTCTTGGGGTCGTGCAGGACCAGGAGCTTGGTGACCTTGGCGGGCGCCCTCGCGGCATGAATGTGCACCACGAGGCTCTGCCCAAGGGTGAAAGGGGTCTCGAGCTCCAGGGTGGCGATCTTCGCCTTGATTCTCTCCACGGCCCGGATCCCATCCGAAGGGCCGCACACCACCGACCCGACCGAAACGCATGAGGCCTCCTCGTCCAAGCCGAGCGTGAGCTCGACGGCATCCCCCGCCAGGGCAAACCCAGCATCCTTGTGGCCGTTCCTGGATATCGACTTCACTGTCGTGTCCAAGCTCCCTGGCATCACCGAAACCTGGCTTCCCACGCGCACGCACCCCGTGGCCAGTCTTCCCGTGACGATGACCTGCCCAGCCCCACCTCCCTGCTTCGCCCCGGCCGAAGAGAATACAGGAACGCGAAGTGGGGCATCCCTCTTGTGCTCCACCATCTCAAATGCGTCAATGGCTTCCACGACCGTGGGCCCCTCGAACCAGGACAGGGCCGAACCCCCGAGGGCTTGGCAACGACGTTATCCCCCGTCGTTCCGGAGGCGCACAGCCACCGAATACGGCCGTCCTTGAAACCGCAAGACTTGAGGAAAGGATCAAGCTTGCCCCTGATCTCTGCCAGCCTCTCCGCGCCTGCCGCGTGCTTGTCCAACTTGGTGACGACCACCGCCAGCTGGTCGATCCCGATCCCCTTCGCCAGCTGCGCGTGCTCCCGCGTCTGGCCGCTGATCTTGCCGCGGACGTCAAAGCCGGACTCAAAGCCGCCGCTGGAGCCGTCCACGACGAGGAGCGCGGCGTCGGCCTGGGAGATGCCCGAGATGGCGTTGGTGACGAAGTCGCGGTGGCCCGGAGCGTCCAGGATGGTGACCTGCCTCGCCTCCGTCTCGAAGGTCCTCTTCGCGATGTCTATGGTGACGCCCCTCTCCCTCTCCTCCGGCCTCTCGTCCATCAGCCAGGCCCAGCCGAAGCTCCCTTTCCCGATCTGGGTGGCCTGGTGGGCTCGCCGGCGCACCTCCTTCGAGTCCACCACACCAAGCTCCGCGACTAGCCGACCCATTAGGGTCGACTTTCCCGCGTCCACGTGGCCGAGGACGACCAGCAGCAGCGAGGGCTTCCCCTGGGGCTCCACCTCAAGGTCCCGGAGGATGGAGGATAGGTCGCTCCTCGGGTCGTTCGCGGCGGCAGGCTTGGACGTGGCGGCACCGTGCTGCGTTGCAGGGGCACCCGCCTTCCGCTTCACAACCGTCGCCTGCTGCTGGGCGGCCTTGGTCTTGGCCACCTTGGTCACCTGCTGCTGTTTTTTTGCTGTTCCACCAGCAGCAGCTTTCGTTTTGGTTTTTGGTGGTGCTTGTGAAGGTGCAGCAGGTTTCTTCTTGGCGGACACGTGGTCGTCGTAGTCGTCGTAATCGTCGTCGTAATACTCATCGTAATCATCATCGTACCCATCGTAGTAATCCTCCTCCTCCCACTGGGCGCCTCCCTTGCGCGACATGGCCTCGCCCACCTCTGGGCACCTCTGGCATTGAGAGCAATTCTCTAAATCCAAATCGCCGGAATTTCGGAAGGTGAGGTTGATGGGAAAAAGCGACCACGAAAATCGCCGGGAGAGGCGCGCCGGAGAGGGAAGGGGAGGATATGGGTGGGAGCAACGCGGTGGACCCCCAGGGGGGTCCCAAGCGGAGGACCAGGCGAAACGTGAACCAAAACCTGGGCTGCGTCTATTGCTGGGCCACGGAAGCGGAAACGGGGCAACCGTGCACGAGCCGGTCGGCCGAGGGGAGCAATCTGCCATACTGCGAGCGGCACAGAAGGAACGGGGACGGGGCCATCCAGGTGCTCGACCACCCAGAGAACCACGCTGTAGGCAAGATCGTCGTGGCAAACATAGATTTGCCCAAGGGCTACAAGTTCGTGTACTGGGGGAAGCGGTGCCGCTGGCGGGGTTGCAAGGGAGAGGACAGGGCGATGTCCTTTAGGCCCAACGGCGGAGTGATAGACCCGACAGGGTGCGAGGGCCAGCAAGTCCAGTTCATGGCGTGCCCCGGGCCGAGCGAGAGGAGCAACATCAAGTGCACGGACGTGTGCTTCGGCAAGACGTACGACACGAGCCTGGTGGGCCGGGAGATCGAGACGAGCGAGCCGGTAAAGAAAAACCACCAGCTCCTGCAGTGGTACGGCTCGAAGGAGTGGTTCGAGTCTAGGGGAATCCCGAGGACGAACGTGGGCACGGAGGCGCACCCCGCGCCACAGCGGAAGAAGAAGCTCAAGTCTGCCACGGAGGGCGGTAGGAAGAGGAAGGCGAAGGGGCAGCTCAAGCCTGAAGTGGGGACCTCGGGGCAGGAGCATGTCAAGCCGGAGGAGGACGTCATGCTTCAGCTGACGCCCAAGGGCCTCCTCGTGGCGTCCGACCTGCTGGAGGTCGGCGGTAGACCCTTTGAGGTGGGTAGACCCCAACCGAAACAAGGCTCTCTCTTCTTTGTATCTCCTCACCAACCATTCTCTGCGCCATCTCAACTGACGCCTTCTTTTTCTCTCTCTGCTGGTGGTGGTGGTATTCGTGCTGCCAGTACTCGATTCACAGGCTGGACAGGGAGAGGAGGTTTGCGGTCAGTCAGGCCTTCCCCGACCTTGGCAGCGCGGAGGAGGTCCTGGCGGTCCCAACCTTCCAGTGCGCCCTGGGTGTGGACCTCAACCCGGAGGCGGGCATCCCCGAGACGCTTGTCCAGGAGGAGATGAACAGGCTCCACATGAACATCGTGATGCTGGAGTCCGAGGTGTACAGCCAGCTCACGGCAAGGGGTTTCTTTTGCGACTCTGTGGACCCCCTCACGGGATGCTCCATGCACTCACGGAGCGGGTCGAGGTACAGCGAGGTCTACAGCGCCCACAAGCTGCTGGGGTACCAGATCTTGGAGGCGAACGGGATCAGGATGATTCCCATGGTCGTCCACCCGCAGTTTGGGACGAGCGGATACCCGGTCACAATCTTCTCCACCGCGCCACCCGATATCTTGCACGAGGTGCTGCAGGCGGCGACGACCCAGGCCGCCCTGTCGGTCGGGAGTGGCTCCAATTTGAGGACAGACGAGTTGAGGTAATTCAGTTTTTTTATACTTTGTTCAAATAAAGTCTTATTCGTTAGAGAACTCCTCAGGTGGCCAGCCAAGAGAGCTGCTCGCTGAGCAGAGCGAGACCGTAAAAGTCTGCCACCGACTTGAAGTCCCCGATGACGTCCCTCAGGCCTCCCCCTGGCTTGCTGAGCGCGAGGCCCCCGCCATAGCTCGAGTGGTTGCAGAGGCGCCTCTCGTGGACCTGGTTGGTGCGCTGGCACCTTAAGTCCTGCATGTAATAGTCCGCGAGGTGGCCCTGGAAGAACCGGATGATCTGCTCCTCGACGTGGTGCTTGTCCTGGGGGTTCTCGGTGAGGTAGGTGCCAAGGGTCCAGTCCCTGAGGAGGTCCACGTCCCTGGACTCGTTCCACCTCGAGAAGATAAGATCGGGAACGATGAGGGAGAATTGCGGAAGCTCCATCCCTGTGGTCGTCCCGTACTCGTTGCACTGGATCGCCCTGTGGAGGTTCTTGCGAAGAATTCCGACCTCATCCTTAATCTGGGTGTTGAGGCCCAGGACGGAGGTGAGGACCCTCACGAAGGACAGCAGGACGTTCGTCTGCCCAAACATGTTGCTGCGGGGGAGAGAATTGAGCTCCTCCCTGGCATCGTCCACGCTCATGTCTCTGACAATCCTCAGAACCTTGTCTGAAAGCTCATCGGTGATGTACCTCGAGAGCTCCATGTCTTTCCTCTCCTCATCGCAATCCATCCAAGCCTGCTGGGTGAGCACGACGATCTGCTCCGAGCCAGAGAGCTTCAAGATGTACTCTGCCACGATTCCCTCCAACTTCTCGTTCAGAAGCCTGGGAAGGTAGTGGGCCATGTCAAAGTTGATGAAAACTCCAGACCTCGCCTTGGATTCCTCCAAATCAGACCTAAGGCCCGAGTAGTTGAATTGATCCACAAAGGAGAATTGCTCAAACCAGCAGTCCTCCTGGAGCTGCAGAAGTGGGAACTTCTCGCTCTTCCGAACTATGTTCTTCAGTGTCTGCACAAAACCTGCGGCAGCAACCTTGTCTCTCTTGGGAAGAGACAGAATCAAGTCGTCCTTGCTCGCATAGATGACCTTGACATTGTGCCTTTCCATCTCTTTTGCTAGACTTGAGACTGAGTTTTGCACCAGCACGCGCATCAGCTGGTGCACACGATGGGAATACATGCTGCTGGTAGTATCTGTGATCCATCGGTAAAAATTGAGCAAAAGCGCATCCGCATTTGTCGAAGCGTTCCGCGCTGCATCTGAGTACCAGCGGGACACAAGACTCTTCAGAACCCTCGTGAAGTCCTCAGACTTGCCCCCCTCGTCCACAGTGTGAATTGCGTTGACAGGGAGGTGGAAGACTTTGAACTTTGCGACAATGCCTCCGTAAAAGCCCGGGTTTGAAATCTGGAACTGGGGCGAGAGCTCCTCGCCCAAGACGAGAACCTGAGAATCACCTCCCCACCAAGGGAGCTGCTTGGTGCACCTCTCGAAGCTGCGGGCAAAGAAAACGTCTGCGATCTGCAGGTTGACATCGTCTGCACACAAGTTTCCAACGGGGATGTGGGCATACTGCGAGAGAGAGCCCCTTTCTGACCACCACTTATCAAAACCCAAAATTCTATCCACCAAATGCTGGGCAGCGTAAGTCTGCCATTGCATAAGAGGGTAGTCCACCGTGGAGTGACCCCTGCGTATCTGTGGAAGTGCCTTCAGAACAGGAATCATCCTCATGAGATCACTAGATGCCAGCGGGCCTTCGTAACAAGAAATCAGTGCTCCTGCACCCGAGCTGTTCCGGAAGCTAACGATTTCTGCATTGGCAAGCTTGCCAGCTGCCTCCATGGAGCGCACGTACTCAATTCTGAATACCATGTCCTCACGTTCGCGCCCACTTGCCTGCGTGAGGAGCCTAGACATGATTCCTTCAGAGAGCTCTTGTGGAGATCTATTTGGTTTCACTATGATGACCACCGTCGTGCTCGCAAAGGTGAGTGCAAGCAGACCCCTCTCAGCAGATCCGCTGCTGTAGATCGACACATTCCTGAAATCGGATCCAAACGAGAATACGTATGGGCATTGAGCAGTCATTCTAAGTTCACCGAGTTCCACACCATCAGCAAGCTTTCTACCCTTTGTGAAAGCATCTTTCTGTACAACTTCCGCGACACAGCCCAATCTCATCGTGGCCAAATCAACTGCAGAGATCTTGCTTCCAGCCTGACTTGGTATCCGCAACGGGATTGAGTACATGCCAGCGCCTTGAACATAGACCCAGGCTTGCAGGACCTGTGGGTCCTCAGTCGGATTCAGATGAATGATGTGCCAAAAGCTTCCAATAGCAGTGTTTTGCTGCCTGCGGAAGAACTCCCCGACATTCCTAGCTTTCTTCTTTCCAGCTACAATGGACCCTGCCTTCCTTTCCTCCCTTCGCTTTGCCAGAAGCTGCTTCCAGTATGCCTTCCTGGCCCTCAGCCAATTTGAGTATTCCTCCTTCGTCATGTGCCTTGACTCAATGCCTTGGAGTACTGACACAGGGCTTTCCCCCTTTGTAGATCCTTTCCCTGCGTAAGTCTCCTCTCCATCAACATCCATCTCACTGGCTTCTGCAACACTCTCCTTTGGTTCACTGCCGATGAGAAAGAGGGGCTTCCTGCTCAACTCAGATGCTGGTTTCGTGTTTGCCGTGAACATCGTCAAAGTGTGCTGCTTGTACTTGTCATTCCTCCTCATAATAGTCTTCTGGAGCCAGTCTGGATGCACCACCCTCGGCACCGGGTTTGACAGCTTTTGCATTGCGGCAGGAATCGTGATGATCTTCTGTATCGCCTTCCCCAGCCTCTCCTTGTAGTACTCCCAGTCAAGTACGTCGCGCACTGAAATGGTTTCCTGCCTGTTGAAGGAGTCACGGCACCACATCGAAAGGTACTGTTTCCTCACGCTTGGGTCCGCTTTAAAGATGGTGGAGGGTATGGCTCTCTCCGAAACCGGCACCCCCTCGGGCTTCTTTCCAATCACGAAAGTGCAGCTCAGCTTACCATACTTCAAGACATCACCACCAAGGAACTGATTCAGCCTTTTTGCCGTCGTAATAGCAGTGCTGCGCTGTCCCTCGTACGCCTCAATGCTTTTTGACATAGTCGTGGAGTCCATGAGAAGCTCAAGAAGCTCATCTTCAGTCAAGTCTATGCCCCTGGTGTCCAAAACGTCCAGCCACCTGTTCGCAACAGAGGCAACGCAAGCATAACATTCTTCAAGAGTCGAACCTCCTAGGAATCTGCTAAAGATCTCCTCCTGAAAGAGTTTGACCAGCTTCAGCTCACCCCTGCGCTTCATCTCAAATCCCTTCAGCTCGACCAGGCGTCCCTTGAAATCGAATACCGCATATCTCTTCTTGATGCTCTTTCCCTCCGCAAGGGCGGCAGGAAGAATCATTGCCTTGTATGGGCCATCGACCTCAAACTCAATCGTCATCCTGGAACTGATCTCGTACTTCTTGGCTTCAGGGTCCACCAGACTCTGGTACTGGTCGTTTGTGTTGTTCTTGGCCACCATGTTGTTCAGGATTGAGCAAGGGTAGGACAGGAAGACCGGCTTGCCGCTTGTCTCAAACTTGTACTCTTCCGGGAAAGAGCACGGCAAGCAGCACCAGATGCCGTCCGTGTCCAGCTCAAGAGGACGGCCAATCCTTTGGATGAGATCGCAAGCATTCTGGATGATTCTAGCCCCCGTCAGCGTGACGACTCCCGCCATCTCCATGGAATACCAGCGGGCACCTTTCCTCATCACGTATCCGTAAAAGGAGTTCAAGATACACTTGTGAGCAAGCTGCAGCGAATCGTACAGCACCACCATGTCCTGGGCCTCCTTGATGGATGATATCGACCCGCCCTTCTCTGCCTCCCCAAGCTTTCCCTTCCACTTTTTATTCAGGGCCTTGTACTCGTACCTGCGATCCCTAAAGCTCTGCACTGTGTTCACATAGAAGTTGTTCTCACGCATGCAAATCCCAGCGGTCTTCGGTTTTGACATGGGCTTGTTCAGCACCCTGCCGTAAACCTTCTGGCAGTACTTCTTGAACCTTCCCTTGAGCACCTCGACTTTCTCATCCTCCTTCAGGTTCAGGAAAGATGTCATCCTGCCATTCCTGGACGCGGATGGGAAGGACTCTGTCTCCGCCTGGTTCTTGATGAGCTGGTACTCTGAGCTGGACCCGGCATAGGTCTCCCCCCTCCAGGTCCACTCCATCTCCCGGAGGCACCTCTTGCCGGGTGTGTTGAAGTCGCAGGCGGCGCAGTCCTCGTCCGTCACGGTGCTGCAGGGCTGGAGCCTGTTGGTCAGGATGATGTTAGGGTACATAGCCGCGACGTCCAGGTGGTAAATCAGGGGCTTCTCGATACACCTCGGGTTGTCCCTGAGGAACTCGAGCTTGGACACAATGTCGTCCCGGACCTCCTCATAGTTCTTCACGTCTTCCATCTCCACCTTGTTCTCGACCGTGATGGTGTACCGCAGGTCCTCCTCCACCTTATCAATCAGTTCCTGGTACGCAGCCGGGGTGTTGTTGAAGGCGATGGGAATGTCGGCGCGGAACACGCCGCTCTCTAGGGCCTCCACGTGGCCCCCAATGTACGTCTCGCTCTGCAGGAGCCTCCCCTCATGGAACTTTTCCTGCTGGGTCTTGAACTTGTTGGGGGCAATGATGCCCCCATCATAGGCCTGGACCATCAGCAGGGACTCGCACAGCGTGCCGGACCCCTTCCTGAGCACGTTGTCCGGGGGCATCGGGATGATGGTCCCCAGCGAGAAGATGAATGGGTGGACGTACTTGTAGTACAGAAAGTAGGTGGCGACGGCGTCGGAGACGGAGTAAGAGGCCATCCTCTGCGGGTGCTCGTACGCGAACTTGACCATGTCCTCCGGGTCCACCTCCACAGGGTTGTACCCGAGCTTGGCCTTGGTGACCGCCTTGAGGCCCTGGCTTCCCTGCGGCAGGTAAGAGTCCCTCTTCACCCAGTAGAAGGCGTCCATGTGGATTGCGAACTGCGACAAGCACTCCCCTGTCCTCGTGTTCGTGTAGAACCCGAGCTCGTCGTACATGTTGATCCCGTGGATCGCCGCCCTCTTCTCGATGAAGGGCCAGTCGAAGAAGTCGCCGTTGTACGTCACGTAGATGTGTGGCTTGACAAGCTTCATGTGGTTGAAGAAGTACCACAGGAGCGAGAGCTCGTCCGGCTCGTTCACGATTTCGAAGCTCCCGCCAATGTCCTTCTTCGGGACGTACTCGAAGTCCTCGATGTCCGAGCTCACCACTTCCCTGTTCACGATCAGGAAGCCCTTGCCGTTGATCATGTACGATATCATGAAGACCTGGTCGTATTCCGCGTTAGGAAACCGGAGGGGGAGCTTCGTGGTCTCGATGTCGAAGGCGCACACGGTGGGCTGCGCCCATCTGATCAGGTCCTCCCGCCTCCTCAGCTCGGACCCCTTCTTTCCCGCGGGCGTGTGCACCTGGTACCAGAGCCCACACCTCGTCCCCGTGTCTATCGCGAAACGCTCGTGGTACTGCACGTCGTACTCCCTCACGTCCTCGATGTCGTTCAGGGCGTCAGAGGCGACCCGCCCCGGCTGGCCGCCGCCACCGTCATGGCGCCCGGGCTCCCCCGACCCCGCCCCGGACTGGTGGTCCTCCCTTGAGGCGTAGGGCCTGACAAAGTTCCTGACCTCCATGAGGTCCTGGACGTTGTAGCAAGAGATCTTGAGCACGTGCCTGAGTTTGCCGCTGAGGTGGTTTTTCAGGTCCAGGTCCTGCTTGCCGAGGATCTCGACCTTCTCGATCTGGTCGCGGAACTGCCTCTGCAGGGCGTTCGATATCTCAGGCAGGCTCCTGGCGTCACGGGCGTATAGGTAAAAGTACGGGCTGAAAAATACGTGGGCCTTGAAGTTCGTGCTGTCCTCGGCGATGAAGTAGCACTTGATCGCGCTATACGTCTTGTTCTCCTTGGTGACCGAGGTCGACGAGAAGTTCACGAGCCAGCCCACCCTGTCCTCCTCCCCGGCCCACTCGTACCCGTAACTGCTCTCGAGGAGCTCGACTTTCTCGTTTCTCTCTTCGCGGGACGCCTTGAGCCGGACGTCCCTCTCCTCCTTGGTCTCACCGCCGCCATACTTGCTGGATCCGGTGTGGAGCTGCCTCGGGTCGCCCTGCCTCATCTCGCCTCCCTACGCGGCTCCTCAGCCTGGTCCGCGTCTCGGGGCTCTCTGCTCCCCTCCCCCCCCACACAGCAGCAGTGCCTCGCGGGCGCGGCGGGCGGGGTCTTGCAAACACACAATGCACCGACCACGACGATAGAAGACAACCCTCCCCAAAGGACGCCGCTCCTGCCCCTCGCCTATCCGCCACTCCTCCGGAGGCGACCCGCGCCGTCGGTGCCGCTCAACCTGACCCTCCTCTCCCTGCGGCAGCTGCTCCGCCTATTTTTTTCCTTCTTCTTTTGGCGCGAGATTGCCCAAAACGGCCCAAACCAGAAAAGTCGGAGTTTTCCATCTCCAGTCTGAGATCGGAGATTCGGGGACACCCACTTGGGAAGTGCTTGTGGAAGAGGACGCTCCGCCAGTCGATAGCGCTGAGTAAGAACCATGATGGCGTCCCCCATCGCACTGAAGTCGAGCGTCAACGTCGGAGTCCTCCGCGGAGGGAGGGGTGCAACCCGAGCCGTGGCCATGGCCTCGGCGAGGAGGCCTTGGACGGGACCCGCTCTGCCCTCCAGCGTCTCGCGTTGTGCGCACCTGGAGTCAAGGGCGAGAATCTCCATCAGCCGCACGGAGCGCTCCTTGGCAACTTGCAGGGCCACCGCGGACGGAGAGGAGTCCCCGAGCGAGAAGAGGAAGGTTTTGAAGAACGTTTTCTACGTGGCGGCCGCGGTCGCTCTCCCCATCGTCGGATGGAGCGAGTTCGTGACGGCGACGACTGGCGCGGGGCTCCAGGGCGCTGTGCTCGGCGGGCTCGAGGGCGTCTCCTACCTTGTTCTGCTCGGCCTGGTGGGCAAGTCCATCGCCCTCAAGGTGAGGACGGGAACGGGGCTGCCCGCGGGACCCTACGGCCTTATCGGAGCCCTCGAGGGCGTCGCTTACTTGGAGATCGTGGGTCTCGTCGTCAGCCAGGTTCTCAAGGCGACCAAGGGCGTGTAGAGCTCGGATGTTTTTGCAAGGTGAAAAAAAATGATTGTTTTTCTTTGTTCTCCTCGCGCGGTGCGCCGGCGTCACTCCGACCTCCCGTCCCGGCTCTTTAGCGCGATGCTCGGCCTCAAGTTCATTACCGGCTTCTCCAGCGCCAGGTACGTGAGGAGCGCTGAGAGAGCAGAGAGCACCGCGCACACGGTAAAGTCCCAGCTGAAGACGCTCCAGCTGACCCAAACGCTCTGCAGCGGCGAGATAGCCTTGAAGTCGTCCACCCCCTTGACCATCGTCACCCAGATCAGGTGAAGCAGGTACATTCCGTAGGACAGGACCGCCACGGGGTACCAGCACTCCAGGGAAAGCAGGCCGCGCAGAGCTCGAAGCCTGCCCACCTGGCACATCCGGATGACGGCGGCGACGCACCACCCAAACCACCACCTGCCGGCCAGCGCGAGGACCTGCGCTAGCGCCGGGGACACCTCGTACGTCATGTAGTTGTTTCCTACCCCCAGGAAGAGCAGGGCTCCCCCGGAGGAGAGCACGAGGAGGGCCCAGAGGGCGTGGGCCACGCCACCCAATGCTGGCTTTCTCCCCTCCCTCTGGGCGATCCCGACCGCCAGGCCCGACACGTAGGGCGAGAACCTGCACCACGTGGCCGCGTAGGACAGCGGCAGCATCGCGGTCTTGTCCGGCGGCGGAATTGTGTTTGGGATGAAGAAGAAGAGCTGTCCGTTCTGCAGGGAGGGTGCGTACAGGTGAAGAGCGTTGAACCCGATCTGGAGCAGGGACAGCGCGAAGAGGAAGGCGTAGCAGAACCTCCTCGGCTTGTCGTCCTTGAGCGAGAACGCCAGCCACAGCACGAGCGGGGACACGAGGTACATCTGCATTTCTACAGCCACAGACCAAGTTTGGACCAGGCACCCAAAGTTGCCCACGTAGTTGTTGACGAAGAGCAGGATGGGCCAGACCTCCGAGAAGTTGGAGCACTCGGCGCCGCTGGCGAAGGCGAAGTACGCGAACCCCTGGCCGCCGTTGACCGCGAGGGAGATCTCGTTGCACGCCACCGTGATGGCGATGGCGGCCGCCAGCAGTGGGAAGATTCGAAGCCACCTGCGGACGTAGAACGTGAGCAGGGCGGAGGCGACCCCCCTCGGACCCTCGCGCCGCGCCAGGACGAGGTCCCTGAGCAGGATTCTGCCGATGAGGTAGCCGGACAGGGTGAAGAAGACGTCCACGCCCATATCCCCGTTGAAGACGACCTGGGCCGGCCAGAACGAGACCAGTCTCGAGAGCAGGGGGTGCAGTCCCTCCGCGATCACCATCACCATCACGTGAAAGGCGATCACCCAGAAGACCGCCAAGGCGCGCAGACCGTCCAGAACGTAGGACCGCGTCGCGCTGTGGGTGCTGGCCGAGGAACGCAAGTAGAGCGACTCGCAATTTTTCACCCACGCCCGCCAGACTTTGCCTGAAAGACTCGTCGTCTCGGCCTCGGCCTCTGGAGTCGAAGCCATGTCGACCTCCAGGGCCACATCGGGGGCCGGGACCGTCACAGCCGCCCTCGGGCTCGCCACCCCGGCCTTCTCCATGATGGATGTTGTTTTTAACCGACGCCCCCGAGAGAGTGAACGTACGGCCAGACCCGATTCTCGGAGCGCGGAGCCAGATCCGGCCAGACCTCGAAATTTCTGAAATGGAAATGTACAGAGTCAAGGGAAATTCCCCAAGCCAAGTCAGTCTTTCGTTTTTTCGGAACTGCAAGACGCGAAATCTACTTGTCTTTGTCGAGGTCGCGCAGGTTAAACCCTCGCCGGGGGCGGGCGGTGCGAAGTACTTGCGGCGTCCCCCGAGCGCAAGAGGGAAGGACCGGAGTGGTCGTGGTTTCGAGAGGCGAAGGCACCACGGCATGGCTTTGAGGAATCTGTCAACCGTGATGCGGGGCCCGCTGGGCCTGCAGCAAGCGGGCCTGCTCGCGCCCGCGTCCGCCTGCGCGGCGCAGACCGTGGGAGCCCCCCACCTTTCCAAGGGCGGCCCCTCCACGCAGGTTAGGAACGCCAGTCAACTGGAGACCCAGCAGAAGATGAAGTCGGTAGGCAACATCATGAAGATCACCAAGGCCATGAAGATGGTCGCCGCCGCGCGCATGAAAGGCGCGCAAAGAAAGGTCGAGGCCTGCAGGGGAATGGTCGACCCGAGCATCAAGCTCTTTGGCGACAACCCATTGGTCGAGGGCAAGTCCGTCACCGTGCCGATTACGTCGGACAAGGGTCTGTGCGGCGGAGTGAACTCGCAGGTGAACCGCGTGGTGAAGGCGTTGCACGATGTCAGGGCAGACGGCGCCGAGGCTCCGAGGTTGTGCATCGTCGGAGACAAGGGGAGGTCCGTGCTCACGCGAGGCATGCCGGAGTCCGTGGACTTCGTCGCCGACCAAGCGACCAAGCAGGCCGTCACCTTCGCCACGGCGTCCGCCATCGCGGAGGAGGTCCTGAAGACCGACTCTGCGGCGTCTAGGATCGTCTTCAACAGGTTCAAGTCCGCCATTGCCTTCCAGCCCACCGTGGCCACGGTGCCCTCGCCCGAGACCATCGAGTCCAAGCCAGAGCTGGTGGAGAAGTTCGACGAGTACGAGCTCGAGGGTCCAGACCGCTCCGAGTTCCTGACCGACCTGCAGGAGTTCAACCTCGCCTCGACGATTTACTGGGGAATGCTTGAGAACGGGTGCAGCGAGCAGGCCTCCCGCGTGCAGGCCATGGAGAACTCCTCCAAGAACGCCGAGGAGATGCTCTCCGCGCTCACCATCAAGTACAACAAGACCCGCCAGGCCGGAATTACCACCGAGCTCATCGAAATTATCTCGGGAGCCGTCGCCCTGGAGGGATAGACGAACCTGTGTCACCTCAAACAAAAATATAAAGTGTATTGCTTTTCTTTTTGGATTTTAATATGATCTTGAAAACCTGAAAGACGCGGACCTTCAACATACCCCGGTGGGCCGCCCGCTCCCTGGACGAGACGGGGATGAGTGCGTGCGGGGAAAAAGAGGACCCTCGGTTCCCTCTGGTTCGCTGCTAAAATACATTATGGCGAGTTAAGCAGTTAAAGGAAAGAAAAGCCTGCTCTACTCCTCCCCTGTCATCCTATCTCGCGGCCACGGAGGCCCTCTGCGCGGCCTGCTGCTGCTGCTGGTAGTTCAGCGGGCGCCTGAAGAGCATGATGTGAGGCTCGGGCTTGTGGATCGCGTAGTGGATCCAGCCGCGGGACTGCTGGACACCCAGGGCCCTCCACTCTATCTCTGAAAGCAGCCTCCCGTTCTTGGGGAGCGCCTTGGCGATGTCCTGCGGAAGAACGACGTGCCTGCCGGGCACGCGCGACCGAACAGAGACACAAGCCGTGTGGACTGCGTCAGCTTCGAGAAAGAAACGATCGACAGTTTTCTTTTTTTCATTTCGCACCCCTGTGGGGGTGAGGGCAGAGGGGCTGAAGTCTTACCTGTACTCGTACGTGTCGTCGTAGTACTTCTCCGAATATTGGATTTGCGAAGAGGGCATGGTTTCCTTCTCTGGGGTTCTGTGTCTCTTTTCCGCGGCTGCTGGCACGCGAGGGGCGAGGGAATACGAGAGAGACAGAGAGAAAGAGCGCGCGTGGGGTGGTTATGGTCCCGTCCACGAGAGCGTCTGCGTTAGTTTTTCTCGAGGGGATCTGGCCTCGACGACGAGAGGCTGCGTCGGCGGGAGCGCGCTTCCAAGGGGTGCGCGAGGTCGGGCGCCATCGTCGACCTCTTCGCCTGGCTTACCTCTCTTAGCGCTGCTCTATCCTCGAGGTACCGTCCTTTTTTCTGGTTTGCCGTGCTCTTGTCTCCCCCGCCCGACAGCCGGACCGCTTGCTCGCCTCGGGGGCGACGAAAACAATTAATTGGTTTCGGCCCTCTGTAGATTTCCCTTGTTAGACCGAAAAAAAAGGAGTCGGTTTCGCGCCAACGAATACATTTCGACTCTATTTCAAAAACGAAAATTGTTTTTTCTCGAGGAAAAGTGCCAGCCTGAGGCGCGGGGGAGCGAGATCGATCGAGCAGCTCGATCAGACATCGGAGAGGGCAACGCGGACCTCGATCTCACGGTCGGTCGCGCGGAAGCTGCCGCGGCGCCGACCCCTCCCACGACGGCCCAAGACTCCCTCGGGGCCCGTGTTGCTCTCGGACCCGGACGCCCTCACCCTTCACGACGAACATGGCTCCCAGGCTCCACAGCCTCGTTCCCCTCGGGTGATGCGTAAGCGGTCAAGGACGAGCGCGCCTCCCGACACCGGGATGGCGGCCCTGGTGCTGAGGGTGGAGGCTTCGAGCCGAAAGCCGGGTGCGGACCCCCTCCAGATCGCGAAGGACGAGATCGAGCGCCTGAGGAGCGGCGATGACGCCGGCACGGAGGTGGATCTCGCGCGGCTCCTGGTGGGGACAGAGGGGCTGATGGACGCCCTTACCCACCTCGGACAGTCGGCCCTGCTGCTCGTGCTGTCGAGCGCGAGGCGGGCCTTCTTCGAAGGGGAGTGGAAGGAGCTCGCCAGGCTCCTCGGCGGGGGTCGGAACGAGTTCCGGGAGCGCGCCCTGCTGCCGGACGTGGGCCCTGGGCCCCTCCCCGTGCCGGACGCCTGGCTTGAGATCGGAGCGGAGCCGGAGGCTGGCCAGCGCGCGTCTCAGGAGGAACTAGCGGGGTGCCTGGCGGAGGCCGAGGCGGGAGGTGAGGAGGAACGCGCCCGGCTGAGGGCCCTGCTCTCGGACCTCGCCGAGGAGCAAGAACCCGTCGCCGCTCCCCTCACGGCCGCCCTCGGGGACGACGGCCTCTCCCTCCTTCTGCGGGACTTTTTGGGCGACGACGCCAGTCTCGCCTGCGCCTCGGCCTTCTTTCGCCACGTCCTGAGGCCAAGGGTCCTGGGGCTCTCCGGCGCGCCGTCGATGTCCTTGGTGGAGTCCATCGCCGCGGCCGCTGCCTGCCGGCCGGGCACCCTGGCGCGGGAGGTCCTCAGCCCCGCCACATGCTCCCCCGAGCTGGGGCCGCCCCAGGTGGAGCTGCTGAAGCGCGCTTGCAGAGTGGATGCCCTGCGAGCCTTCGCCTCGGAGATGATGCGGAGCCTGGCCGTGTCGGGCGGGCGCTGGAGCGAGGCCCACCTCGCCGCGATGCTGGCCCTGGTCCAGGCCTGCGGGGACCTGGGGGAGGGCGACCTGGGCGAGGTGTGCGCCAGTCTGCGGCGCAGGGCGCAGGATTTCTCCTCCTCCCTTCACTTCGCCAAGCTGGTGGGGGAGATTGTCCGCAAATTCCCTAGGGAGGCGAGGCCCCAAAGGCTGGTCCTCCTCGAGGCGCTCGATTGCAACACGACCTTCTTCGCCAAGATCGCCGCCTCCAAGGCGCAGAGGCTGTGATGGCCGCGGGGGTCTCTCTCCCTCCGCAGTTTCTCTCTATTTTGTATTTTACTAAAAGTGCTTTAACCAAAATTGTAGAATTACTTGTCCGCGTAACATGACGTGCGTTAATGTACAGCCCTCTTTCGGTGGGATTTTCTCCTCTCCCCCTCGGCATCCCTCTCCAGCACCATCTTCTCCAGCGCCATCGCCGCGTGGTGGATGAAGGAGGGCTTCACCCAGAACACGTGGGACATGGCGTGAACGACGGCCTGGTAATCCGTGTGGAGCCAGGCGGAGTGCTCGTTGTAAAGGGCGTAGCCCGGGCCACAGCCATGCTCTGCGGCCGCCGCCGGTCCCTCCGCCCCCAAGTCCCAAAAGTCCTACCGCCGGAGAGACTCTGCGGGCTCTCTGCCATCCGAGTCTGTCATCCCCTGCATCGCCCGGAGTGCCGGCTGCGCCAGCTCGTGCACGTCCCCTGTCGCCACATTCCCCTCCAGAAACGCCGCATACTCGTCGAGGTCGGCCCCCGCGGCCGAAAGGGCACTCTCCCCGATCCAGGAGCTGCCCCCCCCGGCCTCGTTGGCCCTCATGACCGTGTCACGAGCCCATCCTGTCCAGGATGGGACGGGCGGCGCGCCTTCCCATGTTCCTCGGCCGCCGAGGCCGAAGAGGAGCTTCAGCGTGACGAGAACGAGGGCGAGGACGAAAGGGTACGGGCTTCCGGCGGAGGACACCCCACCCCGACTCCTCCCCTCGCCGCCAGAGAACTTGAAGTAGTCCCCAGCCCGCGCGGGCAGGAAGGAGTGCAGCCTATGGACGTTCAGGGAGAGCGAGGTGGGGAGGCGCAGGTCGTGGAGGATCCTGAGGGCTACGCCGCCCACGTTGACCTCTGGGCGCGGCAGCGAGAGATCCCGGGAGAGTCGGAAGGACTCCTGCTCCACGTGAGCGAGCAAAGCGTTCGCGCCACCTGCTTCACGGACGAGGTTCTGCGAGTGCAGCAGCGACCGCGTGAGGGTCGCCTTGACCAGGTCTGCGGGCATCACGGGCTCCCTGAGCGCCAGGAGGCCCAGCATGACGACTGGTACGGAGCGGTGGAGCGGGATGCCAGACACGACGGCCGCGGAGGCGCTCCTCAACTTGGCCGCCTTAGCGGGGTCGAGGTCGTCCATGAGGAGCGCCTCGTTCAGCTTGTCGACCTCGTCGCTCAGGTCCACGACCCCCGTCCAGATCTTCTTCACCACC
>Ga0160423_10001155_pt1 | contig 22007 bp, 21 predicted proteins | sample CRUFie14St8metaG_FD_108191 | JGI IMG/M metagenome (GOLD analysis project Ga0160423, IMG submission 108191) | Marine microbial communities from the Costa Rica Dome - CRUD Field 142mm St8 metaG | ecosystem: Environmental > Aquatic > Marine > Oceanic > Photic zone | place: Costa Rica: the Eastern...
AGGCTAGGGCACTCAACAAGCTGAAAGTCCGATTCAGTGACCTTCCCGACCGGATGTTTACTCAGCACTATTGCTTGATTCATATGCAGTTTTACCTCGTTTCAAAGTCGTTATTGTCAGCGACATATTCTGTTGCGACGTGCCGATAATCCCGTCAGTTATTTACGGCAACCTCGATCATGCCGTCGACAACCCGCACCTCATACGTGGGTAGTGCCTCTCGGGTCAGTTGCCCCATGGACGTGCCGTCGCGCAGATCAAAACGGACGCCGTGTAGCGGGCAAGATATAAAGCAGCCGCGAATACGACCGCCCTCGAGCTCCGCCTCCTGATGCGTGCAACGGTTTTCAACCGCATATAACGCGCCGCCGGCACGGCAGATCAACACCTTTTGGCCATTGAGCGTCACTGCGCGACTGTTATTATCTGATAAGTCGGCATCGGCGAAAGCGGGCTGAAAATCCGTCACAAACGTCTCCTGTTGGCGAATGGCACTATGGACTGGACGACCGGGTCCGTACTCAAATGTTAGCACCCGCATCCACGAAAAAAACCATCTTGCTTGCTTATTTTAGGAGCCCTCGCTAGGCTCCCGTCATTAACGAGACAGTGTATTGAGGTCAGCATGAGCCACAGAAACAAACAGCAATGGATTTTGGCCAAACGCCCTGAAGGCATGCCAGATAATTCCGAGGTGGTGTTCCAAGATGCGCCAATTCCCGAGACGGGTGCCGGCATGCTTTTGGTCAAAAATCACTTCATCTCGCTGGACCCTGCCATCCGGGGCTGGATGTCTGACATTCCCAACTACCTACCGCCCATTCCGCTCGGTGATCCGGTCCGCGCCACAGTGGTAGGTGAGGTACTTGAGAGCGGTGCCGATGGGATTGGCGCCGGCGACTTTGTGTTCGGCTTAGGCGGCTGGGAAACCCACAGCACCATACCGGTGGAATTTTGCACCAAGGTCCCCGACGACAACCCCTTCCCCTTGCACTATTACATCAACATCCTCGGTGCCGTGGGCCTGACGCCATATTTCGCCATCGCCGATGTGGGCAACGCACAATCCGGACAGACCATGCTCATGAGCGCCGCAGCGGGCGCCGTTGGGTCAGTGGGGGGGCAAATCGCCAAACTCATGGGGCTGAGAGTGGTCGGCATCGCGGGTACCGACGAGAAATGTAGCTGGGTGGTCGACGAGCTCGGATTCGATGACTGCATTAACTATCGTACGGCCGGCGATATGGAGGCCACCATCCGTGCGACCTGCCCCGAGGGTGTGGATTTTTATTTTGACAACGTGGGCGGCGAGATCCTCGACGCCGCGTTGCTGAATATGAACAAGGATTCCACCCTGCTCTTCTGCGGCACCATCAGCACCTACAACGCCACGGGGCCGGTACCGGGTCCCTATAACTACTGGCAAATTCTGGCACGTACTATTACGGTCAAAGGCTATCTGGTCAGCGATCACTACCACCGCATCGCAGAGGGGCAGGCCGCCCTCAGCGAGTGGGTGAAGGATGACAAGCTTAAGTTCAGAGAGCACATCAACGAGGGGATAGAAAACTGCCTCGACACCTACAACCTGCTGTTTACGGGGGGTAACGAAGGGAAATTGATGCTTAAGCTGTAGTCGCAATACTTACTACGACCAAAGAAGTTGCAACAGCACTAGATCACATTTTATACCCATACTCTCTACACCGAGACTCGTGGCAACAGCAGCCAACGACTGCCCGGCACACATTACAGCTTCGGTGTTGGTGCACCTTTATTTGCGTCCCTATACCATTGCACCCAGCGATGGAAATATTGGTTTCCTCGCTCGTTACGCCCGAAGATCACGTCTTGCATTAAGCCTGTTTCAAGGCCCTGCTGAATCTTCAAGCCTAAGCCGTAGTCCTCGTCCTGAACAACGTCGCGCAGCCAGTCGGCCATGTCATTACGTGCGCTCAAATCCTCGTCGGTTTCCGGTGGCTCCGGATGTAAGAAATGGAGCACGGTGGTGTTGTTAAGGGGACCCGGTCCAGGGATCATCTGTGCGATCTGGGTGATTTCCGGTGCAATGAAAATAGAAACATTTGGAAAAAAGAGTCTGATGAAGTCATACCCATTAGTCTCTTGCTGCCACAGCTCTCCACTATCGTAAGTTCGCAGCTTCATAATATCTTTCGAGGCGAAACCAACGAACATATGCGGTCCATGCGCGTCATACTCCATCACATTAGAGAATGTCCTTGGCTCAATTGTTTCAGGGTGCGCTGCCTTGAAATGATAACCCTCTAGATAGCCATCATATGCAACTTTCCAGTTTGGTCCACGAATCACCCGATGACCGACATAAGACCACTTGTCCATGCCCTTTGCAGCCACGTCATCCATCATAAGTCCAAGGTATGCGCGGATATCCATATCGGTTTTGGGATCCAATATGGCAAAAATAAGTCCCCCCTCCTCATGACAAGGGAATGTAACCAGGTCTCTCTCTCCGGGACAAACATCACCAAACTTGGGGGCATCCGCGACAGCCCGCAACGACCCGTCCGACTTGAATGTCCAACCGTGGTAAGGGCAGCTGAACATTCTTTGATTACCGCTCAAATCTGAAGTGAGGGTCATACCCCGATGAGTGCATACGTTCATTAGCACTCTAGCAGTCCCGTCTTTTTGCCGAGTTATTAGTAATGGGACACCCAGTATTTCAATAGTTTTAAAATCTCCGGGGCTCGCGATCTCCTGCGAGACACCGACTAAAATCGGCAAAGACTTAAAGATGTTATCCATTTCCAATTGCCACTGCGCCGAGTCGGTGTATTCTGAAGATGCGACTTTCATCGTATCTGGCGCCCAATCTGTGGTTCCAAATTCGACATGATCTATAAGTCGTTCGGCCATTCTGCTATATTGAATTTTGCGCGCTTCAACTAAAGCCTCCTCTCCTTCAGAAAGACCCTCGACTGCTAAATTCAATGGTTCAATTTCTAATTTTGTGTTCATACTTTCCTTCCAGAGGCTACAGGCGCAATCCTAAGACGCCATCACCAAACTTCCAACAGCTCTTGAGTCATACCAAGCTACTTCCGAGCCTGTGGTGAGTAGGGCAGCGCAAGCAAAGAGAAAAGCCCTGACATCGGCGCTTTGAGTGTGCATCAAGAGCTTCCTTTAAAGCCCACTATTCAAGTATTCGGATAAAGCAAGAATCCTTCATGCGTACCGTAATACCGTAAACTTAACAACTCTATTAATGACCGATGGCGGCTATGACCGTTCGTGGTGCCTTTGCAAAGCAACAGCCACTATCGGAGCCCATCTAAATCAGAATAATAACTCTGACGCTACTGATACTACTCTCCGCGGCAACGCGCAGCCAACCTAGGTTTCAACCAACAAAAAGTCAAGCGTGCTTGATTTTTTCTACTACCGTACCCAAAATTACCGCTCGCATGCACCAATGCGAGGCAATGATGGGCTCCTGGGGCAGACGCAACAGCCTGCGAGGAAAAAAATTCTGCGGTATCAAAATTTGGGGTAGATCTTACAACCGACGCCTTATCGTTCGAGCGAAACGATTGATCTGCGACACGACTGTTAACGTTGCTAAGGAGACTATCCATCACAAATCGACTGCAAGACAAAGTGGCCCTGGTTACCGGCGGCACGAATGGCATCGGCAAAGCCACCGTTTATGGCATGACTCAACAGGGTGCCAAGGTGATCTTTACTGGCAACAACGCAGAAGCAGGTGCTGAGATCGCTGCGGAAACCGGTGCCGTGTTTGTTCAGCATGCTGTGCAAGACGTCGCTGGCTGGGACGCGGTGAAGGCAACTGTGCGTGAGCAGTTCGGGCGACTAGACATTACGTTCTCGAATGCGGGCACCAACGCCGGGGACAGCGATATCGAAACCGTCGAGGTCGACGCCTGGAAAAACCTCTTGGACATCAACCTTACCGGAATGATGCTAGCCATCAAGGCGAGCATCGAGCTGATGAAAGGAAATCCTGATCAAAGCGGTGGCTCAATTATTCTAAACAGCTCCATTAACGGCATATTGGCGCTGGCCGGCGATGTCACCTACTCCACCACCAAGGGAGCGCTGAGGCTGTTAGCCAAGTCGACAGCTGTCCACTTGGCCAAGACGGGCACAGGGATCCGCTGCAACTCCATCCATCCGGGCGTCATCGAGACACCGCTGATTCAAGGTGCCATCGACGGCGCACCGGATCCGGCAGCGGCTCGTAGCATGCTCGAGGGTATCGCGCCGATGGGTAGGCTCGGCAGCATGGAGGAGATTGTGTCGTTGGTGGTTTATCTCGCTTCTGATGATGCGCATTTCGTCACCGGATCGGAGATCGTGATCGACGGCGGCTCGACCGCCGGCCTCCCTGGGGTATAACGTACCCGAGCGGGTTTACTCTCCGTGCAGCACGGTAAACACCCGGCGGCTGAACTTCCACTCGCCTGATACCTTGACGCACTCGTCATCGTATTGACCCCGCGGTCGCAACTCGGTCCCATCCTGCATGACTGCAACTTCGTCGGTATAGCTCCGCATCGTTGCAGTATCACCCTCAACGCGAATATATCCCGGCATCGCCATCATGTTCACAAACGGGAACATCTTCATGGCCTCTAGCCACGACGCAACGATGGTTTCCCGGCCTTTCAGCCCCGCCATATTCAAATGGGGCAATTCCCAGATCGCATCCTCTGACCAGGTAGAGCCCCAGATGTCGGCGTCTCGTTGGTTGACCCCGTCGCAGTAACGATCGAGTAAGGCGCGAATGGCTTGTTGATCTTCAAACTGTTGGTCACCCATTGTGCTTCGTCCTCATTGTTTTGCTTCCGTGAACCGAGCGAGGCCTCTGATAGATGCGTTGCCGGCCCCGGCTAGCTGCGCCGAACGCTTGGCTACTGGTTGATCAAACCACCGTCGATGACCATCTGAGCACCGGTCATATAAGTTGACAGATCAGATACTAAAAAAAGCGCCGCGTCGGCGATCGTGTGAGGAGGTCCCATGTAACCCATGGGTACCGCGGCATTTAACTTCACGTATTCCTCGGGGTTTTCGACCGATGACTGGCGCTGCATGTTGGTGTCGATCAATCCCGGGTGAATGGTGTTGCAACGAATGCCATCTGCCGCCGTCTCTGCGGCAATGGTTTTGGTGAACCCGATCACACCGCCCTTAGCTGCGGCGTAGGCACTGCAGGCAGGTACTCCGACTAATGCGGCGACGGACGACATGTTAATGATGGAGCCTTTCACGCCCGTATCACGCATGACGGCCACTGCCTTCTGCGTGCCCAAAAAAACACTGGTCATGTTGACCAGCATCTGACGGTTGTAGTCTGCGAGGCTTAGCTCGGGCAACGTCTTCAGTACGGCGATGCCAGCGTTGTTGATCAAGGCGTCGAGGCGGCCGTGCTGGGCGCGAATCTGTCCCAACGTAGCGTCCCACGCCGCTTCGTCGGTAACGTCCTGCTCCCACGCTTCTGCTTTCCCGCCCGCAGCAACGATTTCCGCAGCCGTTGTCGCGGCGCCTTCGCCATCAACATCCGTCACGATCACACTCGCACCTTCGCTAGCCAGTTTATGCGCAATCGCATGCCCCAAACCCGGATTCGATGCCCCGCCCGTCACCAGACAGACCTTATCGTCAACTAACCCCATACTTTTAAGCCTCTTTTGTTTTTGTTTCTTGTTCCAGTCCCCGCCCCGATCAAACACCGATTTGCGGGCCGTGCGCGATCACACCTATTCCACCCCAGTGTCTTCCAGATAAATGCGCTCAAGGTGGTCCGTAACGGTGTCAATCAGGCGTTTTGCGCGCTGCTCCCGATTCGAGGAGCGATGTGCTACGCCCATGCCCTGCATCACGAATTGCACCAGATCATGTGCGGCCTGCAGCGATTTCACCTGCTTCCAGTGAGGGAATACAGAACGGACAGTCTTCAAAAACTCGCGCTCAAAATCACGCTCGACCTCTCCGACTGCCTCAGCCAGAGTCTCATCGGTGCGCGCGGCACCCAAGAGCTCCTGATACGCTACAAACGACGGCAGATTCACGTATTTCCACGCATTCTCTACCGATATGCGAATGGCATCCCGAGTCAGTGTCTCATCTGGTGAATCAATATCTGTCATGAGCGCCCGGTACTCATTTAACCTTCTGACGTGCAGGTACCCCACGACCGCATTCATCACCGCAGAACGCGAGGGGAAATGGTGCATCATGGCTCCCCGAGAGACGTTTGCCTCATCGGCGATCATTGCCGTCGTGGTGTTGGCGTACCCGTGCTCGACAAAGCAGCGAACCGCAGCTTCAAGGATGGCTTGTCGCGTGAGCGCACTTTTTTCAGCCTGCCAGCCTTCTCCCATGCGCCCGGAACGCCCCACGCTCGGAGGCTTTGATCCCGCCCGATGCGTTCTCGCCTGAGCGTCCGACTTTTTACTTTTGTCGGTTGGTGTCATGAGTTCCCCTTGTTACCGGGCGGCTGATTCATGCTTTAGATCAACTTCTACCCGTCGCTTCGCATCGGTCATCATGACGCCCGCGCTACTCTCCATTTTGTGGGCTCGAGCGCCGGTCATTCACAGCGAAAGCGCGATATCGTTGCCACTAAAAGACTGGCGCAAACATCGCCAAGCTGCGTCATCAGGCAAACAGTCCAGCTTGCTTTTTTTACGACCACTATCCTAGACTTATTTCAATAAAGCGACTACCCCGCGCCCTTCTCAGAACAGGCCCAAGCGGGGCAAATGATAAACTTTGCAGGAATACATGATGCCCGACGCAAAGCCACTTCATGAGGGCCTTTTCAGTTGGCCGGCACCCTCACCCAGCCTGATTGGCAGCCGCTGTCTCGACTGCGGGGAACACACGTTTCCCAGCCAGAACGCCTGCCGAGCCTGTTCCGGGCAGAACATGGCAAGCGCCGATCTTGGCAATCAAGGCACGCTATGGACCTGGACGGTGCAATCTTTCATGCCAAAAACCCCCTACCATACTGATGAGACCCCGGAGACTTTCAGGCCTTATGGCGTAGGTTATGTGGAATTGGCGTGCGGGCTGAAGGTCGAGAGCCGGCTAAAGGAAAATACGCCTGAAGAGCTTAAGATAGGCATGCCCATGAAGCTGGAAATCATCACTGTCCGCAAAGATGATGAAGGCACTGACCTGCTCACCTTTCAATTCTGCGCCGCAGAGGAGACAAGCTGATGGATGTCGCAATTGTCGGTTTAGGAATGCACCCGTTTGGCCGCACACCCAGCATGTCGGGTCTTGAGCAAGGTGCAGCTGCAGCACGCGCCGCACTGGCTGATGCAGGCACTGACTTCAAACGCATGGAGTTCGCTTTCGGTGGGAGTCAGGATGGCGGCAATGCCGACTCGCTGGTCAATCTGTTAGGCCTGACGGGACTTCAGTTCACCAATGTCGCGAATGGCTGTGCCACAGGCGGAAGCTCGCTCAATGCGGCTTACTCTGCCATCAAGAGTGGCCAGTATGACGTTGGGCTTGTCGTCGGATTTGATAAACATGACCGGGGCGCATTCAATCCCAAGCCCGCTGAGTGGGGATTGGATGACTGGTACGGCGAGACCGGGCTCATGCTAACCACCCAATACTTCGGCATGAAAATCCAACGGTATATGCACGATCATGGCATTTCGAGAGAAACACTGATCCGTGTCGCCGAGAAGGCATTTCGTAATGGGTCACTCACGCCGACCGCCTGGCGGCAAACGGCGCTGTCGTGGGAAGAAATAGAGAATGCGCCGATGGTCAGCGAACCGCTGAACAAATACATGTTTTGTTCCCCGGCCGAAGGTGGATGCGCACTGATAGTCTGCCGAGCAGATATTGCCCATGAACTTCACCCCAAGCCCATCTACCTCAAGACGGCGGTGGTACGCTCGCGAAACTACGGCAGCTTCGAGGTCTTTAGCCCCTCGCAGCCTCCCGAAGTCGCCAATTCACCCACTGTGACTGCGTCGCAAGCCGCCTTTGAGCAGGCGGGTGTCGGTCCCGACGATATCGACGTCGCTCAACTGCAGGACACCGAAGTCGGCGCAGAAATCATGCACATGGCCGAAAACGGTTTTTGTGCGCACGGTGATCAGGAACAGTGGCTCGCCGACGGCGTCACCGAAATCGGCGGCAGATTGCCGGTCAATACCGACGGCGGCTGTCTGGCCAATGGTGAACCGGTGGGTGCATCCGGGCTACGGCAGGTACATGAAATCTGCGTGCAACTTCGCGGCGAGGGTGGTGCTAGGCAGGTCCCCAACGAGCCCAAGGTTGGATACACACACGTATACGGCGCGCCGGGGATCAGTGGCGTGAATATTTTGGCGCGGTGATGACGCTCGCCGCTTAACCAGACGACATCGTTAAAGGGTATCAAGATGGCCAATACAGACGAGCAGCAGCAAGGGGATGGCGGCCGATTTGTCGGCACTACGTGGCAAGATCTCCTTGATCTGGAAACGGTTGACGTTCCTGAGTACCTGCGCATTCAGAACAACCCTGATATGGGAGATGAAGACCTCTCAGTCGACCGCTACATCAGCCAAGAATTCTTCAACAAGGAAAAAGAAGAGATGTGGCCGCGCGTATGGCAGATGGCCTGCCGCGAAGAGGAGATCCCTGAGCCGGGTGATCACCACGTCTACTGGATTATCGACCGAAGCGTGATCGTCACGCGAACACCCTCTGGCGACATCAAAGGTTTCATCAATTCTTGCCGGCACCGGGGGCGGTGTCTGCGCGACGAGTCAGGATCAGTCGATAAATTCCGCTGCCCCTTCCATGGTGCTACCTGGGACCTGGATGGCCAGTTCAAAGGCATTCCCAACGACTGGGATTTCGAGCACATCGCTGACCGCGACATGAGTCTGCCGCAGGTCAAAGTGGCCACCTGGGGCGGCTTTGTATTCATCAACTTCGATGAAAATGCCCAGCCGCTGGACGACTATATGGAAGTCCTGCCCGACCACTTCAAGCGCTTCCCACTGGAGGAGTATTTCACGGGCGTGCACGTGCAGCGGATCATGAACTGCAACTGGAAAGTGGGTGCCGAAGCCTTCATGGAGTCCTGGCATACCGTAGAGACCCACAAGCAAATCCTCACCTTCACCGGCGATGCCAACTCTCAGTATGACTGCTGGGGAGACAACGTCAGTCGGTCAGTGACCCCGATGGGGGTGGCCAGCCCACACCTCAGCGACGTGAGTGAAGAAACTATTACGCGCGACATTTTAAAGCTCTCTGGCCGGATGGCGACGGACAGTGACGAAGGTGTCGAGATGGAAGACGGCCAAAGTGCACGCGAGTACGTGGCGCAGATGAACCGCGAGATGTTTGAAGAGGCCGCAGGAGAAAGCTTTGACGATCCAACGATGGCCGAACTACAAGACGCCATCCTCTACAGTCTATTCCCAAACTTTCAGGTATGGATCGGCTATGGCGGCAATATCGTTTACCGCTTCCTGCCCAATGGCAATGATCCCGACAGCTGCATCTTCGACGTGCGCATACTGCTGCGCTATCCCAAAGGTAGCGAGCGACCCGCCGCGGTCCCCTGCACCGTGATCCCTGCGGACCAGCCTTTTGCGTCCCATGAGGCGTTGGGCTCATTGGGCGGCGTCTTCGATCAGGACGATGCCAATCTGCCAGCGGTGCAGAAGGGCATGAAGAATTCTGCGACCGGCAAGGTCATTCTTGCCAGCTATCAAGAAAGCCGCATCCGGCATTTGCATCAAACGATCGATAAGTACATCAGTTAGATCAGCGATAGCCGCGCAGAGATCAATATTTGGCCAATAAAAAAGCCCCGCTAGCGGGGCTTTTTTATTGATTAATAGAAATGCTAACTATCTCGCTCAGGCCGTCTACTGCTCATAGTATGCCCACGCATCTATAATCGGCTTCGGGTCAAAATAGTAAGGCCGGATCTCACAAACTTTGCCGTCACGGAAACGGAACAGTTCCGCGAGTCGCGCCGGTGTGAGATCGGGATTCTCAAAGCGAAACGAGACGAGGTTAATCACATAGTCGCCACCCACTGTCATGCCTTCGGGTTCGAGGTCCGCCACCTTCAACGTGCCAAAGACATGTGAGTAGAGATCCCGAAGTGCGGTCTTTCCGCGGAATTCTCCGGCCATGGGTAACCCTTCAGCTTCGATAATAAAAAAATCATCGGTCAGCATGGTCTCAGCAGTGTCAAAATCGCCCGCGCCGGTGGTGGCGTAGAGCTGCTGCACGAATGCCATCTTCTCGTCGTCTGTCATATGCTTCCCCCTGCTCAATCCGCCCGCCGGGCGGTGTTAAATCCATCTTCGTTTATTCTTGGGCCCCAGTCCCGTGCGGCGCCTTCGGCCAACTGCCTAGCCGATACCACGCTCCACTCGCACCACTTAGTTTCAGGGTGCGCCCCAACTCTCCACACCTCTTAACATGCAGGTTCGCGCTATGCAGAGGCCTCTGCGTATTGCTGAATGATGCGCTTGCCCAGCGCCATCTGATGCACCTCATCCGGCCCATCAGCCTGTCGACACCATCGAGCATAGTTAAATTGCTCAGCCATACACCAGTCGTCGGTCAATCCGCCCGCACCATGCATTTGCATGCATCGGTCTATGATGGCTTGAATCATCAATGGCACGCTGATCTTGGTTGCCGAAATCAATTCGATCGACGGCTTCACCCCGTGAGTATCGATGTGCCAACAGGTCTTGTGCACAAGCAGTCTCGCCATCTCCAACTCAGCATAGCTCTTGGCAATGTTTTCCCGGATCGATTGATGCTGGCTCAGCTTCTTGCCAAACGTCTCACGGTCCTCAACCCGCTGGCAGGCTAATTCCAGACACCGCTGCCCCGCTCCAATCAGCCGCATACAGTGATGCATCCGTCCCGGCGCCAGCCGGCTCTGGGCAATTTCAAAACCTCTCCCCTCGCCCAAGAGCAAGTTATCGGCGGGAACCCGCACATCAGTGAAGGTGACTTCAGCATGGCCGATAGGTGCATCGTCATATCCAAGCGTCGTCAACGGGCGAAGTACTTCCACCCCCGGGGTGTGCTTGGGCACAAGGATCTGCGTTTGTTGTAAATGCCGGTTGGCATTCTCCGCATCACTCTTTCCCATGACGATAAAAATCTTGCAGCGCTCGTACGGGGCACCAGTGATAAACCACTTGTGGCCGTTCAGCACCCACTCATCACCCTCTCGTCGAATGTCGAGCTGAATATTTGTCGCGTCACTGGAGGCGACCTGCGGCTCCGTCATGGCGTAGGAAGACCGAATTTCTCCGGCGAGTAGTGGCGTCAACCACTCGGCCTTTTGCACCTCGGTCCCGAACTTCATGAGCACTTCCATATTTCCGGTATCGGGCGCATTACAGTTGAACACCTCCGGCGACCAGATGACGCGGCCCATTTCCTCCGCCAGCGGTGCGTAGTCCAGAAAACTCATACCGCCATGATCGCTGTACTCCGCATATTCCGGTGGGACAAAGAGATTCCACAAGCCCGCAGCACGGGCCTTATCCTTGAGATCTTCCACCAGTGGCATCGAGGCAAAGCGGTTTTCAGCCGAGCTCAATGCCTCTTGATGTGCGGCCTCATTCGGGAGAACGTGTTCTGACATGAATGCCTGTAACTCGGACAGGATCCGCTGGCTCTTATCACTCGGTACGATCATGAATCTCCTCAATGGCGCCCTCCCTGCAATAAGTTACACCGATATAAAGACGGGCAAGATCTTGCTCAGTTTAAGAGGGGATAAACAAGCAGGTTGGTTTGTTTTCAAGTGGTACCATACTATAAAGTCATCGGCGCGAGACAGAAACCACTGCATCGGTATGTAAGTTCGCTCACCGGTGCGCCACCAATGAAGACGACATAGCGCTCTGACCATCATATTGCGCAGACTCGCGCTCCGGAGGAATACGTGAATCTTATTACTGACACTTCCTTTAGGAATGTGACGCTGGCCGCGGTAGCCGAAGAACGTGCACACACTCACCCTGAGGACACCGCACTGCTCTTCGATTCCGGGGTGCGCCTGTCTTACGGCGACGCCTGGAAACAGGCAAACCGACTGGCGCAAGCAATTCAGACGCTTGGCGTAAAACCCGGTGCGACGCTCACTTTTCAACTGCCAAATATCCCAGAGTCTGTCCCGCTGGCGATAGCGGCCTCTATCTGCGGCCTGATCATCAACCCTGTCGTACCCATCTACCGGGGAAAGGAACTGGGCTTTATTTTGGGCGACGCCAAAACGGAAATCTTGTTTATTCCCCACCGAATCAGAGGATTCGATTTTGTGCAGATGATCCAGGAGCTTCAGCCGGGACTCCCTCATCTCCGCCATGTCATTTGCTGCGGCGCGGAAGATGACCTCCCCGCTGACATTCTGCGATTTGAAACCTTGATTGATGAGGCGAGCGAAGAACCCGCACCTACCGCCACTGTGGACCCTGACGATACCAAGGTAGTCCTGTATACCTCCGGCACGACTGGCAACCCAAAAGCCGTCCGGCACAGCCATAACACCCTTGCCAAAGCGCTCGATAATGGCGTCATGGCGTGGGGACTGGACGACCGGGATATGATGCTGATGCCCTCTCCCGTCACCCACGTGACTGGCTACGTAAATGGCATAGAGCTTCCCTTCTTCACCGACACCAATGTATTGCTGATGGAGAGTTGGATCGTGGATCGCGCGGTAGAACTCATTGAAACCCATCGAGCCACAACCTGTGTCAGTGCGACGCCTTTCCTGCGCGAACTCGTCGATGCCGCACGCCATCAGGGCAAGGACTTACCGAGCTTTCGGCTTTTTGCCTGTGGCGGCGCCGCCGTCCCCTCTGCGCTCATCTACGAGGCCAGTGAGGTGCTTGCAAGCTGCCGAGCCGTACGGGTGTATGGCTCCACCGAAGTGCCGTTGGTCACGGTAGGGTTCGTTGGCGCTGGAGAAACTCAACTGGCAGCGGAAACCGACGGCCGCGTGTGTAATTACGAAGTGCGAATCTGTGATGATGACGGTAACGAGGTGGGCCTGAATGTAGACGGAGAAATCTGGGTTCGCGGCCCCGCAATGATGCAGGGCTACCGCGATGCTGACCAAAATGCGGTCGCTTTCTCGGAAGACGGTTTTTTCAAGACCGGCGACATTGGCCAATTGCTCGACTCGCAGGCGATTGTCATCACCGACCGCAAAAAAGACATTATCATTCGGGGCGGTGAAAACTTGTCAGCGCGCGAAATTGAAGAGGTCGTCATGCTGCACCCCGCAGTCGCCGAGGCTGCGGCTGTTTCAGCGCCCCACGCACGACTCGGAGAAGGCGTCGCCGTTTTTGTTACGCTGTATGAAGGAGACGCGCCGAGTTTGAGCGAGTTGACCACACTCTGCGCGGAGCAGCGACTCGCCAAACAGAAGTGGCCTCAATGGCTCGGGGTGTTAAAGGAAATGCCGAAAACGCCCTCAGGAAAAATTCAGAAGGCGGTACTCCGACAGCAACTACAAGCCGAAGCTGTTCAACTCAGCTAGGTAACCGATCAGGAGACGATAAAAGTGAACGCTTCCAATCCTATCCCCACCGACTACGAGACCTTTCGAGAGGGCGTCCGCGCGTTCTTGAAAGATATGCTGTCGCCCGAGCTCGTCAGAGCCGGAGAACGCACAACCAGCGTTTTCTCAGACTTTGAAGCAGGCCGCAAATGGCAGAGCATTCTGCACGCCAAGGGTTGGGGCGCACCGGAGTGGCCAATCGAGCACGGCGGCACTGGCTGGGATATTCAACAGCACTACATTTTTCTGGAGGAGTGCAAGCTGGCCAACGCACCCAATCCCGTCATGATGGGTATTCAAATGCTTGGACCGATGTTGATTCACTTCGGCACGGAGGCGCAGAAGCAGCAGTTCTTGCCAGGCATCATTTCTGGTGACGATGTCTGGTGTCAGGGCTACTCGGAACCCGGATCAGGCTCAGACCTCGCATCGCTCAAGACGACCGCGGAGCAGGATGGCGATGAATATGTTGTCAACGGCACCAAGATTTGGACCAGCATGGCGCACCACTCGAACTGGATTTTCTGTCTGGTTCGAACGGATAAGGAAGTGAAACCACAGGCCGGTATCAGCTTTCTGCTAATCGACATGGCAACACCTGGCATTACTGTGGCGCCGTTCCCGAGCCTTGATGGTGAGGTAGAGCAATGTCAGGTATTTTTTGAGAACGTACGCGTGCCGGTTGCCAATCTACTGGGCGAGGAAAATCAGGGCTGGACGGTCGCAAAGTACTTGCTCGAATTTGAACGCGGTGGCCAACATTTCACGATTGAGCTGAAGAAGCAGCTCAGCAAGCTACATCGACTCATGGCCAGTGAGACCAACAGGGCAAAGGAAGACCCGACTTATGCATATCGGGTGGCTGAAACCGAGATCGATGTGATGGCACTGGAGCAGACTGAACTGAGGATCAAGGGAAGTCTCTCCGCGGGAGACAATCCGGGCGCGCTATCTTCTCTGGTCAAAGTATCGGGTACGGAACTGGGCCAACGCTGCGCAGAGCTACTGATCGAAGCGGCGGGCCAGAGCGCTATCCCGTGGCAGAGCGAGGTGTTGTCCCCCGAGTACACCGGAGAGACGGCGGCACCCGCCGAGTGCGTCACGACGATGGCTGAATACATCAACAGTCGAGCTACCACCATCTACGGCGGCACTGCAGAGATCCAGCGCGGCATTATCGCTAAACACGTGCTAGGGCTCTGAGCGATGGCGGCCCAGATGACAGAGGACCAAGCGCTTCTGAAAGATGCTGCGGAGCGCTACCTCCGCGACAGCTATGATTTCAACGAACGCCGTAAGCGCATCGCAGGAGGTACTTTCAGTGATCCCACACAGTGGCAGGCTTTTGCCAACATGGGATGGCTGGCACTCCCCATCGAGGAGGACCTAGGTGGCCTGGGCTTAGGCGCACGGGAAATGGCCATTCTGGCCGAGCTGTGCGGCCAGTTTCTGGTCACCGAACCCCTGATCGAAGCAATGGCAGTAAGCCACGCCATCCTCAGCAATAGCGCACAAAAAGAGTCACTGCTTGCACAGGTCGCCGAAGGCACCGTGATCCCCGTGGCGGCTATCGAAGAGGCCGGTGAAGCAGCTCGCCTATCACCTACCACCAAACTGACCGAAGAGAGCGGACAATGGCGGCTCACCGGGTCCAAGCAGTGGATCAGTGCCGGCGCATCGGCGACGCACCTGGCGGTATTAGCCAACAGCGCAACCGGCCTCGCCTGGGTGCTGGTATCCGTAGACACCGAGGGCGTCTCCCGCGAGATCTACCCCACTCACGACGGACGTGGCGGCGCGAGCGTCAAATTCGACGTCGGCCTTGATGACGCACAGATTATTGCCATAGGCGAGATAGCGCAGGACGCACTCATTGCCTACCGAGAGTTGGCCATGGTGCTGAGCAGCGCCGAAACGCTCGGTGCTACTCAAGCCGCGCTCGACACCACGGTTGATTACACCAAGCAGCGCATTCAATTTGGTCAGCCGCTGGCGTCCTTTCAAGCGCTGCAACACCGTATGTCGAATATGCTGATCCAAACTGAGCTGACACGCTCACTCGTATATTTCGCCTGTGACGCGGCAGATGACGGACACGCGGACCGGGCTCGCTTCGCGCGTGCGGCAAAGGTCAAGGCCGCCACAGTTGGACGGAAAGTTTCTCAGGAAGCGATTCAGCTACACGGCGGAATCGCGACCACGGACGAATATATTGTGGGACACTTCTTCAAGCGCATCACCGCCCTGGAGAGCTGGGTATGCTCCAAGGGAGAGGCCTTGAAGGAGTTTGTGGCGCTGCCGGCCGCGCAATACTGATAGCTGGCAAACGCGCAGAAAAAGCTGGCCGCGGCAGAATGATTTCGGCATTTCACAACGAGGAGAAAAATAATGGACCTACAACTCAAAGATAAAGTGGCGTTGATCACCGGCTCAACCAAGGGCATCGGCCGTGCTATCGCAGAGACACTTGCGGACGAGGGTTGCCACATTGGGATGTGCGCGCGCAATGAGGCTGAAGTCGAAGAAACGGTTGCGGCGCTGACTGCCAAGGGTGTCAACGCCTGCGGCAGTGTTGTCGATGTCACCGACGCAGGCTCCCTCGAAGCCTGGGTAAATCAGTGTGCCGAAACGCTAGGCGGTATCGATATTTTCGTTCCCAATGTCTCCGCTGGTGGCGCGGACAGTTCCGAAGCCGGATGGCGCGCTAACTTTGAAGCCGACATGCTGGCGACGTGGCGAGGTGTGGAGCTGACAACACCCCACCTCAGCAAATCCGGTAACGGCGCTATCGTGGTGATCTCTACCACTGCCGCTGTTGAAGCCTTCGCTGGTCCCAGCCCCTATGGCGCCATTAAGGCAGGCCTGCTGAATTACGCCAGCAACCTGTCACAGGCATTGGCAGCGTCAAACATTCGCGTGAATTCTGTGAGTCCCGGCCCGATCTTTTTTGAGGGTGGCGCATGGGAACAGATCAAAACGCACATGGCCGACTTTTACAATGCCACAGTCGCTAACATTCCGATGGGAAGAATGGGCACTAACTACGAAGTTGCCGACACCGTGGCCTTCCTTGCCAGTCCTCGCTCAGCCTTCACCACCGGCACCAACGTGGTGGTAGACGGGGGCTTTACCAAGCGCGTGCAGTTCTAGACTGCGGCGTGACCTTGACGATAAACCCCGACATCGTTCGGGGTTTTTTTATGCCCCTAATCCGAGGCTGTGATCAACTCATCGAGCTTTCGCAGCGTCGCTATCAATGATTCCACTGGCAGGGAACGCTTTCCGATTGTCTCCTCGGCCATCGGCGTAATCGCGCATCGCTCAGGCAGCGCGGCACCCGTCTCCAATAGCTGGTAAAGCGTCGGCATAAAAATGAACTGAAGCCACTGCTCAAAGTCCATTGTATCCATGGCAAAGGGCTGCTCGGATTGCATTGCGTCGACCGCAGGCGGCCGATCTGACCACAGATCCAATTGCCTGAGCGCGGCTTCCAGATCGATCAACTGCGCGGCAATATCATTCCGTGCTCCCTGCAATGTCATACACAAGCTCCTTTCATCGAGGCCGAGTAGCGCGTCATGGCGCCTCGCTACCTTCTTGTACCGCCATCGTTGCGTTACGAGCGTGCGCAGACGCACCAAGCTTACTGGGCGATCTCCCTAGTAAAGGCCGGCAGGGTTTCCAGTATGGCACGACCGTAACGGCGGCTGACCAAGCGACGATCAAGCAAGGTAATACGCCCCGCATCAGCCTCGGTTCGCAACAAGCGGCCACTGGCCTGCACCAATTTCTGCGCAGCATCCGGCACGCTGATTTCCATGAAAGGGTCCCGTCCCTGTGCCTCGAGCAATTCCGAGTGTGCCGCAGCAATGGGATCATCAGGAACGGCAAAAGGCAGCTTGGCAATCACAACGTGACTACAGTAAGCCCCCGGCAAGTCAATGCCCTCGAAGAAACTCGCCAGACCGAAAATGGCAGAGCGTTCACCCCCGTCAATGCACGCTCTGTGTTTTGTGAGCAGAGCGTTTTTGCTCATCCTATCCTGCACGAGGATGCGATGCGGGAGTATTTCTTCCACTACCTCCAACACCGACTCCATCTGTCGGCGAGAGGTGAATAGCAACAGCGCTCCGTCATCGTGGGCGATCAGTTCGGGAATCAGCTCCGTTAGCTCCGCCGTGTGGCTCTCTGCATCAGAGGGGAGAGACGTCATAGCGGGAACAGAAAACACGGCCTTGCTGGCATCAAACGGACTGGCTACCTGCTTCCAACGCGCCGTCGGGGGGATGCCCGAACGCTCCTGAAACCGGTCAAACTTACCCAGCGCCGACAATGTTGCAGACGTCACGACCGCACCCGCGACACGCTGCCACAGCGATTCGTGTAGTAGCTCACCCGGGAGGATGGGGCTGGCCTGACATTCGATACTGCCGGGTTCGCCGCGGTGTTGGCACCAGCGCGCCCAGCCGTCGCCTTCTGAGCCTTCACAAGGCGCCTGTGAAAAAGCCCGCCAGATTGCGATTTGCTGTTCTGACCATGCCACCAAACCCTGCGCGTTTGCCAGATCAAGGTCCGGATCAGATAGCGGATCGCCCGGTGGCTGCGATGAATTGCCACCGCTCTGAGCGTTTTCAAACATCGCCTCCACGCGGTTGGCATACCGATAAAGCTGCTCCCACTGCGCGAGCAACCCTGAGGACTGCTCAATCAGCTCAGCAGGGATGGCGCCGTGTGGAAAGCGGTATTCCCCCTGTTCCTCACCGGCATCAGGCATCAGTGACCACAGCAGCGTGGCAATATCTTCGCTCCTCTGCGTCAGATCGGCGAAAAGGTCCTTCACAGCTGGGACCAGGTTTTCGTCAAGGCCCGACTGAACCCATTGGACACTGCCGGCAGTGAACCAACGATCCGTGTCGCGCAAACCTTGTAAGACCGCGCCGGTATGGAACCGTAGAGCGAAGTGGTTCAGGCACTTGGAGGGTAACTGGTGCCCTTCATCGAAGACATACAGGCAATCTTCGGGGGTGGGCAAAATCACGCCGCCGCCCAAACGCAGGTCCGACAGTACCAGGTCATGATTTGTCACGATGATGTCTGCCTCTTCGAGGCCATCGCGGGCGCGGAAAAAACTGCACTGCGTCACATGTGGGCAACGCCGCCCCGTGCACTGACTTTGATCCGTTGTGATCAGGCGCCGCGTGCCCGCAGATAGCACCTCTGCCCAGGCATCCAGATCGCCATCCCATCCACCGCTGCCAAGGGCTTGAATCATCTCTTCCAGCACCGGCCCCGGATCCACCTCCTCCGCACCCAGAAACTCGTCTGGGTACAGAGGAATAAACGGGTCACTGCCCAGCTCTGACAACTGATGATCGAGCTTAAGAAGGCATACATATCGTCCCCTGCCTTTGGCAAGACGGGTATCGAATACCAGCTCACTGTGGCGCATCACGTCCGGGAGATCTCGTAAGAGGAGCTGCTCCTGAAGTGCCACGGTGGCGGATGCGATCACCAGTTTTTTCTTTCTGGCACGCGCAATAGGCAGCGCAGCGACAAGATAAGCAATCGTTTTGCCTGTACCCGTGCCGGCTTCTACCACAGCAATAGGGGTCTCAACTTCCGCATCACCGAGTGCGTTAGCGACCTCGGCAATCATTTGCCGCTGCCCCCACCGCGGCAACAGTCCCATGGACTCAGTTAGCTGCTGATAGGCCTCGCGAATCGCATCCTGCAGTTCCCCATCAATCAATGGGCGGGTCCTGATTCTGACCACTCAGCGCCAATGCGCGGTTGACTGGATTGGCGTACATCGTCAGCAATTGCTGCCGATGCTTTTCGGGCACCGCATTCACACGAGCCTCGAAGGACTGACGGCTGATTGATCCGGGCTGCACCTCAAGCGTGTCGGGGAGGACGTCCCTCGACAGTTGCTCCCACGCCCAGGCGTTTGTCGAATAGAGGCGATAATGACGCACCATTTGCTCATCAATCGCTGCCACTACCGATGCAACATCCAAGCCCGGTGCGATAGGGTCGCCGAAATGCAAGTGCACGCAGCCCTTCTCACCGGTGATGCCGGTGGCGATTGATGCGACATCCTCAAACTCTGTCTTCACGTAGCCATCTCCGGCGTCGAGTTCAGCCGCTTTCAGCGCGTCACAGGGATCCAGCTCATAAGAGATAATGAGCGGTACAATGCTCAGCTCCGCGAGGACCGACTCTGGACTTTCCTCGCGGCGCCGTGACAGTGTCAGCATTTTGATCACCGCAGGCTCCGTCAGGTCACGGCCGTCTTTTGCTCTGCCCTCGCGATGGGCGATCCAGACGGGCTGCCCCTCCTCGTTCACCGCTTGCCGAATATAGCCTGCCAATAATTTCGTCGCCGCCAACAACGCCCTAGGGCCATTGACGTTACGCTTTACAACAAAACTCTTGTTAAGGCGCATCAAGTCAGCCACCCAGGGCTTGGAAAGCAGATTATCGCCGATGGCCACGGCGAGCGTCTTGGCGCCGGTTCTGTGAAGCGCGTAATTGGCGTAGGCCGGGTCCATGGCAATGTCGCGGTGATTACTCAGATAAACGCGGGGCTGATCCAAATCCAGCATCTCCACACCAGAGACGGAAAACCGTGAGGTCTTCTGGATCATCCGCGCGAGGTTAGGCGCAATCAGGTTTTGCAGGTCCTCGACCGTGGACAATTGCAGGGCAGCCGCCCTCAGCCAGACCCGCGCCATGAACCTCGCTGCGCTGCGCCACAGACGATACGGCACAGGAAAGCGCCATACTGCGATCGTCTCGATCAGTTCCTGGTCATGAACGAGACGCCGAAACACATCAGGCGCCTCAGCATTCGAGAAAGGCCTGATTTCTGCAAAAGGATCGTCAGGCTCGATCGTCGAAGATTCCGTCATATGGTTGCCGTAGTGAACTGCGCGCTTATTGTGCCGTTGCCGAGGACTTTCTGATACCCTGCGGGTCGCTGCGCAACCTACCTTTCATAGAAGACAAATGGAAGCTTCAAGTTCATTTTTGATGACCCTCGGCGCCGCCTCGCTGCTGATCAGTTGGGTGTTGTTACTCATCACGGCTTGGCAAGAAGAATACGCCTGGGGCATGTTCGCGCTACTCCTCCCCCCGGTGGGCTACGGCTACGCCCTATTTCGCCTCGATAAAGCGGGCGCTTCAGTGGGTTGCGCGTTACTTGGCTGGCTACTGATCTGGTTGGGTTGGTAAACCGGTAAAACGTCCTAGATCCGGCGCTATCAGATGGTTGCCCGGTTGACATTACACAGCGTATCTCTGATGATTCGCGGCCTTTTTTAGACCCTACTGGAGTACCGCGGTGGCCAATTCACCTCAAGCACGAAAACGCGCCCGTCAGAACGACAAGCGCCGCGCGCACAATGCGAGCCTGCGTTCGCTTGTTCGCACCAAGATCAAGCAAGTGATTGCCGCACTCGATGCGGGAAATTCAGGCGAAGCACGCGCTGCGTATGATTCAGCCGTGCCCGTTATCGATCGTATGGCCAATCGCGGCATCATCAAGAAGAACAAGGCTGCCCGACACAAGAGTCGTCTGAACGCCCGCGTTAAAGCGCTGGCTAGCTGATCCAGCGCTCAGCGGCCGATATCGCCCAGATAGCGCGCCAGCCCTGCTTCGATTTCACGCGTGATGACGCCCTTCAGGGGGCGCATCGTGGTACCCAGCTTGATCTTGCACTCTACATGAGCCTCCCCTAGCGTCACCGTCCCGACAAAACCCTTGCCCTCAAATTCCAGCGTCCACGCCTGACGCGTCACGGCGGCGCCCAGCGCGTTCCTGAGGTGGAGGGACAATTCTTCAAAAGCTTGCTGCCGATGCGTTTCACTCAGCTTGTGGCAACGACTAAGACAAATAGCAGACATTCAACAATCCGATTGGGGTCAGCAAGGAATCCCGCTATCCTACACCCCCGCTAGCATCGGTACCGCCCATACATGGACTCACACACTGACAGCAGTCAACGCTTCTTGTTCGATGAAGCAGATGTGCGGGGAGAGTCTGTCCGGATCGGCGCTGCACTGGACCAAATGCTTGCCAATCAATCCTACAGCCCCACACTCCGCACGTTACTGGGTGAGTTTGCCGCGGCCGCCGTGCTGATCAGCAACAATCTCAAATACACCGGCCGCATCACCCTACAAGCGCGCAGTGAACAAGCCGTCTCACTCGTCATGGTCGAGTGCTCCAGTGAGCGCCATATTCGCGGTATCGCGCAGGGCGACCTGGCAGCAGAAGCGAGCAACCCCATCACCTTATTAGCTGGCGGGCAATTGGTGCTGACTGTCGAGAGAGACGCGGGCCAACGATACCAAGGCATCATCGCCTTGGATCAGGGAACCCTAGCCGAAGCGCTGGAGCGCTATTTTTCTCAGAGCGAGCAGCTCG
>Ga0160423_10001156_pt1 | contig 22007 bp, 19 predicted proteins | sample CRUFie14St8metaG_FD_108191 | JGI IMG/M metagenome (GOLD analysis project Ga0160423, IMG submission 108191) | Marine microbial communities from the Costa Rica Dome - CRUD Field 142mm St8 metaG | ecosystem: Environmental > Aquatic > Marine > Oceanic > Photic zone | place: Costa Rica: the Eastern...
AACCGCAGAGACTTAGACAGCTTCTGCGGCCCTCATTTTATCAAATGAAGAGTGCAGCGCGCCTTTGGGCAGGGGTTTGCTTTAAGCTTCCGGCTAGTTTGACGATATTCGCAAAAATGAGAAATAAATTTAAGAAACTTTTAATATTTGATTGACTAAACCAAGAAAAAGTCATTTATTTTAAAAAAATTCAGAAAAAACCCTCCCATGAAGCGAAAAATTTTAACGATTGTTGTCCTTTTCATCATAGCCGTCGTCTTTCTGTGTTCGGCAGGTGCAGATCAGCAGTTTAGAGATTACCACCCACTTGAGGCGAAGCTGGTCATGATTGGCCCGGGTGCGAAAGCGATAGCTCCTTTAAAGCAGGGAACAAAGGTTGAAGAACTCCTCTCTAAGGCTTGGAAGGATTTCGACAGATGCCACTGGTCCCAGGCGAAGGATGCTTTTCTTTCCGCCCTCGATGCGGATCCAAGAAATCAATTAGCTGGCGAAGGACTAGCGATTAGTGTCTACCGATCGGGCGATTACAAAGGTGCATTTAAACTGGCAAATGATTTGAAGGCGTCGATCCCTTCCGTCCAGGAGTTGGTGTCCGAGATCGTCGTTGCTGAGGTTCAAAGCATGATACGCGCAGGTGATTTCGCAGCGGCGAGCGAATTTCTCAAAAATTTTCCGTCCTCAGACTCGGGATATGGTAGGGCTCACGAGTTACTTGGGGGAGCGCACGAGCTTTCGAAGCAGCTAAAAGCGGAAGGCATGGGTTACCCCGTAATCAGGTAACCTTCTTAAAGGTTTGGCGTCCGTAGCTCTCCGCTTTGACACTCAAAAAGGCAGTTTTCTTAACCGTCTAGTTTTGCGGTCAGATGGAATGATTTAAGGAGGAGTTTAAGCTCCCTTTTGAGTCTTGTAGTATTCCTTTTTCCAGCGGGTGCGGTGATTGAGAGTCCAATCAACTAGAGCGGTTTCGAAACCTACATCGTGCCCAGCTTCCTCGCTCTTGAGCCACTTGTGGCGATAAATTTCTTCGCGTTCAGCTAGAAATTCCTGATAGAGTGAAGAATTAGTCAGAAGGGAATTTGTTTTTTGTTCAGCCATTGAGGGATTGTTTTGAACAATTTTAGCTTGGTTATACTGCAAAAATTTTAATCCGTGGCCAGAAAAAAGTTTGGATAGCTGAAGTAATTCTCGATTTAGAAAAGGCGAAAGAAGTGTTGGTTTTTTGAACCAATTTTAGCAACTAACCGCGCTGAAGGAGATAGGATTTAAGAGCGGTGTTACTCCTAAGATTTTGAGCCTCAGGTTGGCGTCTTATTCGATAAAACTCTTTCCGGCAAGCCCGCTGTGATCGACATCAAACCAGGCCGACAAACTGGCTGAGATGTCAGCGTAGCTTTCACGAATCCCGAGGTTTCGACTCTTGTGAGGATAATGTACGAGCAAGGGAACCCGTTCACGAGTGTGGTCACTACCAAGCCAGGTCGGATCATTTCCATGATCGGAAGTTATGATGGCTAGAAGCTCGTCATCTAGTTTTGGAAGTAGCGTTCCAAGCCATTCATCGAATAATTGCAGTGCTGCGGCATATCCGACTGGATCGCGTCGGTGGCCAAACAACATGTCAAAATCGACAAGATTGGCAAAGATAAGCCGGGGGCATGCCGGCGCTTCGGCCAATAGGCTATCAATAAAGCGGCAGCCCTCGGCGTTGTTTTCGGTCGGGTGTGAGTGGTCGATACCACTCCCCGCAAAGATGTCACTGATCTTGCCGACTCCAACGGTCTGGATCCCGCTGTTTGAAAGACGATTCAGTACGGTTTCCGGAGGGAGCATCGAAAAGTCATGACGATTTGGAGTGCGCGAAAATTTTCCAGGCTCCCCGGTGAAGGGCCTCGCAATAACTCTGCCAATGCGTTCCCGATCAGCGATCTTCCGACAATTACGGCAAATTTCATAGAGCGATTCGAGTGGGATGACCTCTTCGTGGGCTGCGATTTGGATGACGGAATCGGCACTGGTGTATAGAATTGGATGCTTGGTTTGGCAGTGCTGTTCTCCGAGTTGCTCGAGGATGAGTGTTCCTGACTCGGCATAGTTTCCAATGAAACTCACTCCAGTCAGAGACTCCATTTCTGCGACCAGTGATTCAGGGAATTGTTGGTAGGTGCGAAAAGGCTCCAGAACAGGTGATCCTGCTATCTCCCAATGGCCCGCAGTGGTATCTTTACCAGCGGAAAGTTCTGTCATGGCGCCGAATGACAAGCTGGTTTCATCGGGTGGGAGTGCCTCTCCAGCAGACAGGCATTCGGAGGCCCTCAGTCCTGCCGCGTCAAGATGAGGTATGCAAAAACCAGCAACCGTTTCTCGAATGTGTCGCAAGGTATTAGCCCCAGTGTCTCCAAATGACGCGGCGTCAGGTGCATACCCGATGCCGACCGAGTCAAGAACGATGAGCAGGGCCTGTTTCACTCGAAAAAGAGGTTAAGATCCGATCGGGTGCCAGGCTGTTTTTGTTTCGGTCCCGTCGAGAATGCGATAAGGGTCGCATGCGGCTCCTTTAAACCAATCCTCTGGTGAGGTAAATGAGTGATCCGAGACACGCTTCAGATTGTCTGCTGCGCCCGACTTGAGTGTTTCGAGAATGTCCGGATCTCCCGATCCATCGATGATCGCATTAACATCCATGTGGCTGGCGAGCCACGGAGTTAGTTCGTCCCGTGCTCCAGTGAGAATATTAACGACTCCACCAGGCAGGTCAGATGTGGCAAACGCCTCTGCCAGCGAGACAGCCGATAGTGATGCTGTTTTTGAGACAATGACTACGGCAGTGTTTCCGGTGAGGATGGTCGATGCGATAAGGGAAATCATTCCAAGGAGTTCGGGGGAATCGGGTGAAACGATTCCGACGACACCGGTAGGCTCTGGCACCGAAAAATTAAAATGTGACGAGGCCACGGGATTTACCGAGCTAAAGATCTGGGAATACTTGTCGGTCCAGCCGGCGAAGTGAACAATTCGATCGATTGAGGCTTCCACCTCTCGAATGACCTCGGCTTCGCTCCGGCCTGTGACTGACACAAGTTCGTCGACAAAGCTTTCGAAGCGGCTCTCGATCATTTCAGCGCTGCGATAGAGAATTTGACCCCGGAGATAGGCTGTCGCTTTGCTCCATCCCGGGAAGGCCGACCGAGCCGCAACCACCGCATCCCTTAGATCCTTGCGCGAAGCCTGGCAATAATGCGCGATGTGTGATCCGTCGGTGGCGTTGGTCGCAGTCATGTATCTTCCGCTCTCGGTGCGGGGGAACTTCCCCCCGATATAGAGTTTATAAGTTTTCAGGACATTCAGTCTCTGATGAGGCATATTTTCATTTTAGGCTATTTAGGGAAAGGAGAAAGGCAAAAGGTTGTTTCTTGGAGGATTGATTGGTCAAAGTTGTAAGCTGATTGATTCGACGCGCGTATGTTTGAATAGGATGGAGGATAAAGATTCAAATCAGGAAAGAGACACAGGTGGTGAGCGTGTCGCTCTGGGTTTGGCCGCTGGATGGTTATTGGTTCGTCATCGATCCTGCCGAAGAAACCTTCTTTTTGTTTCGACTTTGCTGACCCTTGTCATGGTCTTCCTTGGCTCAGCACCGCTAACAGGCGCGCTTGGTAAAAGTCCATTCTGGTTCTCGATCTATTGGGTAGCCTGCTTCTTCCTTGTTGGATTTGTGCTTCTTCTGGCGATCTATGACCTGATCATGATTCGAAAAGAACATCGGGAACGGATGAAACAGTTGGAACAGGAATTGTCGAAAGCGGCGGAGGAAGCTCGGCAACTTGCAGAAGAAACAAAGAATTCGTGATGAGTTGCACTGAGTTGAAGTGAGCCAAGTGGCTCACGAAAAGCGGTTGCTGTGGCACTAGGCTTCGGTTACATCGAAATGAATGGAATATAACGGCTGGTTTATCGCAATAGTGCTTGGGCTCTTCCTGATGTGGAAGCTAGACCTTTTTGCTACGTTGCTCAATCTGAAGGCATTGAGTAGTGAAATTCCAGCGACGTTTGAAGAGTTTATCGATGAGAATGCTTACGAGCAATCGCAGGAATACACAAGATCCCGGGCGACTTTTGGGATAGGGGAAGGCATATTCTCTCTGGTCTTGTTGTTTGTCTTCTGGTGGCTTGGTGGTTTTGCCTGGTTGGATGTTCAAGTGAGGGCCTTCGGTTATGGACCGCTTATCACAGGGCTTATCTTTGTGGCGGCTTTAATCTTGGCCAATCAAATAATATCGATTCCTTTTGATCTCTACTCGACTTTTGTGATTGAAGAGAAGTTCGGATTCAACCGAACCACGCTTGCGACGTGGATTATGGATCAGGCGAAAGGGCTCCTGCTTGGAGCCTTCTTTGGATTGCCTCTTCTTGCCGCCTTAATTTGGATTTTTCAATCCGTTCCAATGGCATGGCTTTGGGGGTGGTTGTTGGTTACCGTTTTCTCGCTCGCCCTGACCTACGTAGCGCCGACATGGATCATGCCGCTGTTTAACAAGTTTCAGCCTTTGAAGGATGGCCAGCTGAAAACAGAGATTCATTTGATGGCTAAAAAATGTGAATTTCCGCTGCAAGAAGTCTTTGTGATGGACGGTTCAAAACGTTCCTCAAAGTCCAATGCCTTTTTTACGGGTTTCGGAAAGACAAAGCGTATCGCTCTTTTTGACACCTTGATTGAGAATCACACTGTTCCGGAGTTGGTTGGGGTGCTCGCGCATGAGATCGGGCATTACAAGTGTCGCCATATCGTGAAATCGATTGTCACGGGCGTTTTTACGACCGGTGCCATGTTTTTCCTTCTGGGCGTGATGATGGAAAATCGCGCCCTTTTCGATGCCTTCGGAGTCAAAGAGACTTCTGTCTATGTCAGTTTGATTCTATTCGGGATTCTGATGAGTCCAATAAGCGATCTTCTTTCAATCGGGGGAAGCGTCATGAGTCGAAAGCACGAATTTGAGGCGGATGCCTACGCTGCGGAAGTGACAGGTAACCCGGTGGCGATGGCGGATGCTTTGCGAAAGTTGAGTAAGGATAACTTGAGCAATCTTACCCCTCATCCATTCTACGTTTTTGTGAACTACAGCCACCCGCCGGTAAGTGAGCGGGTCAGGGCGCTGGGTGTGGAGTGATAACCACACCGCTTTCCGACCATTTAAGGCGTCAGAGTCGGCCGTGGTTCTGTCCTAATGCTTGGGTGGTGGAGCAAAACTAATAGACGTCGCGCTGGTAGCGGTGGTCTTCTTTGAGTTGCTTCAAGTAGGCTTGGGCGCCGTCGCTATCATGGCCTCCAAACTTCTGAATCAGGTCGAGGAGTTCTTTTTCAACGTCGCCAGCCATGTAGGTAGCGTCGCCACAGACGTAGAAGTGCGCTCCTCCATCAAGCCAATTCCAGACTTCTTCGGCGTTATCCCGAATTTTGTCCTGCACGTAGACCTTGTGATCCTGATCTCGGGACCATGCGAGATCGATTTTGGTGAGGACCCCGTCTTTCTGCATAGCATCGAACTCCTCTTTGTAGAAGTAGTCCGTCGTTTCGTGAGGATTGCCGAAGAAAAGCCAATTGCGCCCCTTGGCTTTGGTAACTTGGCGTTCTTCCAGAAATGCGCGGAAAGGGGCAATTCCGGTTCCCGGCCCAACCATAATGATATCTTTGCTCAGATCGGTCGGGAGTTTGAAATGCTTGGTGGGTTGCATGAAGACACGGACCGTTTCGTTATCGCTCATGCCTTCACAAAGGAAGGTAGAACAAACCCCTTTGCGATGGCGCCCCTTCGACTCATAAGCCACTTTGGCGACGGTTAGGTGGACTTCGCCGGGGTGCTTTTTCGGACTGGAAGCGATAGAGTAGAGGCGCGGCGTCAGTTTGCGGAGTAGACCGATAAATTCCTGACCGTTTTTAAAGTCGGCAGGGAATTCATAGATCAGATCGATAATTTCGATCCCGTCGATAAGTTTGGAAACTGTCTCGTTATCTTCTATCACCGCGCGGAGGTAGGGGTGGGAAGTAAGGGGCTCCCATTTTTTGAGGATTGCCTTGGTCACGGTGCAGATGTCGTAGCACTCAAGGAGAGCGTCTCGAAGAGGAATTTTCCGCCCGTCGTGGACTTCGACAGAAACAGATGTGTTGAACGGTAAAGCGGCTAGAATTTCTTCAACTAGCGATTCGTCGTTACGGGGGTAGGTGGCCACGGCATCACCGACTTCGTAGGAAAGGTTGGAGCCTTGGAGGTCTAGTTCGAGGTGTCGTGTATCCCGAGGCGACGGCTCAAGGTTAAGTTTCTGGCGAAACTTTAGAGGGGCTGGAAAAGGGTTTTTCTTGCCGAAGGGGATTACCTCTGAGGTCGTCGTGGTCACCTCGGCGGATACCCCAGCAGCTACGGTGAAGGTGTCCCTGCCGATCTCTTCCAAATTAGAAATAACGCCACGGAACCATTCTTCGGCCGGGTCTTCATAATCAACGTCACAATCAACGCGTGCCGCGATCCGTTCTGCGCCCAACTCTTCGAAACGGGCGTCAAAAAGCTTACCCATTTCACAAAAGTCGGCATAATTGGTGTCGCCGAGAGCTAGAACCGAAAATTTTGAAGCCTCGAGTCGAGGGTGTTCGTCAGATGAGAATTTTGCCCAGAAGTCCTCAGCATTGTCCGGAGGATCACCCTCTCCCCATGTGCTGGTGACTACCAGGATGAGAGGTTCCTTGGTAAGGTCAAGGGTGTCATGCTTTTCCATATCAACCGCTTCAGCAGACCATCCATCTCCGCTCATCACCTCAGCAAACCCCTCAGCTAGACCTTGAGCGTTTCCACTCTGGCTGCCCACGAGGAAAAGAGCCCGCGGCATGGTTGTTGTTTCGGTGGCTTGTTGGAGTGTTCCATCGATGGCAATGCGGCTGGCAAATTCGGTAAGATAGGATTGAAGCCACTCGCGTTGTTCGGGAGAGAAAGGGGCGTTGGTGGGAATCTCTGGTATTGTAGTCGCCATAATGCGGGCTGGTGATATAGCTCACGATTGTTAAACTGCAAATAGAGCGTAGCTGAACACAGTCCGCTCTCGATAAATGATTACGAATTGGCCCGTTAATTTTCCGCCCCCTTATTCGAGAAATTAGCGATAAAATGGCGTTGTGAGTTATTTCGTCGGAATCCAAAAGCTAAAACTCGGCCCTTTGAAGACCGGCATCTGAAGAAGACGAGATAGAAAAGATATCCAAATACCTAATGTTAAACATGTTAAAGACAAATTTACGAATCTTGGGTAATAAATAAGGAAATCCAGAGATGGCGGCTTTGCGGAGCTCGCACTGCCTTGAGGCAACCTCTCTCTTATTCACAGAGAATTTAAACTTTATGATGCTGCCAGTTTCGTTTGGCCTTTCGCTGTTTATTATCTGGATCAACGGAAGTGGTTCGCCGATGCCCCTCGTTTCTATTTCTATGCTCAGTCGAGCGCCCGTAACATAGCGAAATAATCAGGGCGACCTGATTTTATCGTTTCGATGTTCGATCACAGCAAGGTTCTGCAGAGTATCAAAGTTAAGATAAGCAGAGTTTGAGCTTAGGGCGCTAACCGATATAAGACCATCCGGCTGAGTCCAAACCTTCTGTGAGTGCTACGGTAAAAGTTTGGCCGACAGGAGAAGCTGCTTGAGGGTCGGCAAAAAATAGTGCACCCAATGGGGGGCGCGTTGGTTATATCTGATTGCCCTGGACTCTCATGAAAATTTTCTGGCTCATTCTTCGTCTTGGTTTTGGCGCTATTTTCATTTGGAGCGGTGTCGCGAAATTGAAAGACCCCATTACTTTTGCTGATACAGTGAGAAATTTCCGCCTCATAGGTGATCCGTTTGCCCCAGCGATGGCACTTCTTATTCCTTGGATTGAGGTTGTTTCGGGTGTTGCCGTGATGGCTGGCAGATGGGTGCGGGGAGGTGCGTTTTTACTTGTGGGTGCGCTGGTAATGTTTACCGGCGCCGTTGCAGTTTCATGGGCAAGAGGGCTAGATATCACTTGCGGCTGCTTTGGTAGCAACGAGGAGCTGAATTACCCGGTCAAGGTTTTCGAAAATGTTCTTCTCTTGATCTGGGGAATGACGATCTGGTTTCGGGCAGAGATAGGATCCTTTAATGGATCATTTACTTCAGATCCTGCATAGCGTGAAGCAGGTAGCTGGGGTGGCGCATTTAGTATACGGGCAGAGTCTCTGTGTGTGCCCCCTCGGCTGGCTCAATACCAAGCATTTTGCACACGGTTGCGTGAAAGCTGAGCTGATCGATCTCATCTAGTGAGCCCCCGCCGATCGGAGAATTGGGGAATCCAGAGAGTAGGATCTGACCAGACATTCTTATCGACTCCTCAACGGGATAACCATAGCCGGCAAAGGCGTTTATTGGATCAAACACTGGGTCGTCTGATTTTTCTTCGGTAAAGGCGTATCCGGTTTTGAGGACTAAGATTCGATCACCGGTGCGTTCTGGGTGGACGTATGACCATTCCTCAGGTATTTCCTCTCGCTTGATCGTTCGGAAGTAAATCCTCTTGCTGAGTTCGCTGTCGAACTTCTCGATGAATACTTTTTGCTCGGCCTCGGACTCAGGAAGCCCCTTAAAGAACAGGTTGGCAATCGCGTCATGGGCGACTATTTCAGCGTTTGCCATCATTTCGTCGCCAAGGAGGTGAGGGATGTTTACGTTCTTCTGGCGCTCGGCCATGCCGTGGTCGGTTGTAACAAGGAAGATAAGGTTGGCATGCTTGGGGGCTAGATTGCTCCATTCAGCTTGAACGCTATCAAAAAAGGCCTGGAGAGCCTTATCGGTTTTACTGATGGCGGCATAAGTATCGTCCTCTCGAGGACCGAACTCCATGCCCGCTTTTTTGATATCATCGAGTCGGAGCATAACCAGCCGGAATTTTTCGGTATCAATGTTGTCGGAAGTCGCTGGATCATTACCTGATCCAACTTCCGCATCCATCGCGGCTTGAGCCTCTTCTTCGCCGGGGGATTTTGTCGCTGGAGTGGCACCGGAGCCCGCTCTCCATGCCTCAAGGGCTCTGTTGAGACGCGCTACATCATCGAGGCTGTCATCATAACTGGGCAGAAACTCCGCCGCGGCGTTGTCACCGCTTTGGTCGAAAGACAGAGGCCAGTCGTGGACGAGCGTCTTGATTCCTTGGCGCGTCGCGGTCTGCCATATGGGCTCAGCATTGAGCAAATCGGGATCAATTGCATCGACGATGGCTCCCCCTTCGCGAATTTTGTCGCCGAGAATGCCGTGAACGGATACAGGAACACCGGTCGCTAGAGTGGTATGTGCAGGGGAAGTCAGGCAGGGAAAGTTAGGGCGCATCTTGTTGGTTTCGTCACCATCTCGGGCGAGCAGGTCGAAGAACGGGGTATCAGCCTTTTCAAGATAGTCACCGCGAAAACCGGGAATACTTACCCAGATGACGACAGGAGGGCCGTCACCTCTGGACACGGTGGTCTCAGGCTTGTCCATTTCTTCATCGTCGCCTCCGGTGGAGACGATCTCACTGGCCTTGGCCTGTCTGGCACGAATGTCCGCTAGGATCTGCGGGGTGGACTTGTCACCATCCATGGCCACTCGAGAAATCTTCACTCCTTGACTCCCACTGTAGAGAAAGATGATGATAAAGGCGAAGAGAAGAACCGCCACAAAGGTTAGGATCGAACTGGCGAGAGATCGGAACATGTGGGTTTATTATCCGAATTTCAGGCTTGGCGCAAGTGGTGGAAAGGCAGAAATTAAGGCCTAAGTAGGGCAGCAAAAGCGCCATCGTAACCATCCTCCCAAGGTAAGCAGCGGCTTACCTCTTCGACTTGGAGTCCTGAAGATTCGATAACGGCCTCATTTTCCTCGTGATCGATCGAGCATGTGCTGTAAACGATCCGACCGTTTGGTTTTAGGTAATTGGAGACTCGTGCGAGCAGTTCTGACTGAAGCTTGGCCTGTCGCGAAAAATCATCTGGTTGCAGTCGCCAGCGGACATCAACTCGGCGCCTAATCACTCCGCTGTTGGTGCAGGGGACGTCTAGCAGGATGGCGTCGAACTGGCGATCTTTGGCAAGACACGAGCCCTGCGTCCAGTCTACTTCGCGGATATCGACCTGGCTGGCCCCCAGTCTCTCAAGATTTTCCCGTGTCTTTTTGAGACGCTGACTCGAGCTGTCAGTAGCGATAATTTCTCCCTCATTCCTCATCAATTGAGCGAGGTAGCCAGTTTTCCCCCCGGGTGCTGCGCAAGCATCAAGGACTACTTCGCCCGGCTTAGGATCTAGGAGACGGCAAGAGTGAGAGGTGCTCGGGTCTTGAATGTAAATAAGTCCTTCGTGGAGCCATTCACTGTTTGGGGCGCCCTTCACCTGAAAAAAGTGAGGGTATTCCTTCCCTAGTGAATAGGATTCTGTCTCAAGCTCTACTTTTTCGAGTGCTTCCTTATTTGCGGCGAGGTGGTTGATTCTAGCGAAAACTGAGGGTGGGGTGTTGTTCCACTTGAGCAATGAACGGGTAGCTGTTTCTCCAAACTGTTTTTCCCATCGTTTGATTAAAAATCTTGAGTGTGAAAATTGGTCTTCGAGTGGCCAAGTGGTAATGTCGCTCTTAAATTTTTCTTCTCGTCGTAATGCGTTCCTGAGTATGGCATTGACAAGGCTCTTTTCGTGCGGTCTAGCGAGGTTGACCGTTTCGTTCACGGCCGCATGATTAGCAATGCCAGAACAGAAAATTTGGTAAAGACCGATGCGCAGAACGTTTTGTGTGCCCGGTTTGATCCTGCCACGGCGAAGTTGTTCGATAATTTCATCGACGAGGAAGAGATTACGTATCGTCCCGTAGAAGATCTCCTGCGCCAGTCCGCGGTCTGCAGATGAAAGCTGAAACTTTTTGGCCAGGTCCGAGAGAATCTCGTCTGCGTAGATAGAGGTGTCTTCCCAAGTGTTAAGCGCTTTGAGTGCGCAATTACGAGCGGACATGAAGGAAAAAATTTGCGGAGAAGGGGGGAGCTAGTTTGATACATTTAGTTTCTGGCGGATGGCTGCGGCGGTATCCCCGTCAACTACGAGCGATACGGCGAGAGCGTTCCCAAATGTTTCAAAATCATTGAAGCTCCAGACAACCTTTTTATCACGTGTGATCTCAATGATTTGCGGATTGTCAGGGCCGGCATGGCAGTTTCCTACAATAAGGTTTCCGTTTTCCATTTCCTGCAGGGTGGTTACCCATGCGAGGGTCACACCCTCAAGATCGTCTTGCTCTAGCTTCCATACGATTTCTTTGTCAGGAGTCACTTCGAGGACACTATGTCCATTGCCGGTGGCAATGAGGTAGTTGCCATTTCTTGCTTTAATCGCGTTAAAGCACTTCCCACCGAATCCATCAGGCCCATGGCCTTTTGTCGGCTCTCTTCCAAAAAGTGGAATGGAAAATTCCCAGACTACTTTCCCCTTGGGGTCATACTCTTTGATTACTTGGTCGGCCTCATGGGCAACGAGGTAGTGACCATTCTCCAGTTTGTGTGCTTGACGCGTATCAGAGTGACCGTTGGGTGCAGAGACCTGCAGGGAGATTTCCTTGAGAAGTTTACCATTCGGGGCAACTTCGATAATTCGACTCGAACCTGACTCGACTATCATCGTTGTGCCGTTTCCAAGTCTCTGCACGGCATGGATCTCATACTTCTCAGGGGTGTTAGCTTTGGTCCTGTTCTTCTTTGCGGCATCATAACTCCATACCACACCTTCGCTCAGGCATACCTCAATGATATTTTTCCACCCATCTTGAGTCAGAAGATTGAGGTCAGGCATCAAGTGCAGGTTATGGACTGGACCGTTTAGGTTGTGCTGCCAAAGAACCTTGTTTCCGTCGGACGGATCGACGATAGCGATGGAACGTTTTCCTTCGGCTCCGATGACGAGTCGGTCTTTAGCGTTAAGCGAAAATGATAAGGTGCCAACAAGAATACTAATAAGCGCGGCGGTTTTCATCGGGGGCTATTATGGGTTTTGGGTGGCGATGGGCCAGTCGGATTTTATATCTGACGACTCCACCCATCCTCTCAAATTTCCTGGGATGTCAACGTAGCACCATTGACTGGAAGTTTGCAAGACGCGCACCTGTGAACCCAGCGGGAGAGGTATCACGATTTTGGCGCTCGGTGTGGGGGCGGTAAGAGCAGCGGCATTAGGGGAAGTGATCGTTGAAAAATTCGTAGCATCGACACGGTGACTTAGGTGGTGCTGGAGTGCGAAGCCTCCGGCACTAATTGTTATTAGGATGGCAGACAGTGCCGCGATGCCCGAGCGGTTGCGTCTGAGGCGGTTGCTGAATACAGCGCCCGCCGCGCAAAGTAATCCTATCCATAGACAAAAGGTTCCAGTCCAGCGTCCAGCGCCGGGGGGAAGGGTTTTCAGGAGTTGGCTAAGGGAACTGTCATCGAACTCGAGGAATCCGAGGCGGGTCCGGAGAAACTCAATATTTTGTCTCGCTTCGGGCATGCCTGGTTCCGCGAGAATGGCGCGGCGCATCCAGAGCATCGCTTCACCTTCGTTTCCAAGTCGGAAGTGAGTTGTGCCAAGATTAAAATAAAGCTCCGATGAGATCAGACCCTTCTCAATGAGACTCTGAAATTTGAGTTCGGCCTGTTCAAAGTCGTTGGATTCAAAGTCAGTATTTGCCGATAGAAAAACCGAGTCAGGTTCTTGGCTGAAACAGATTGCGCTGACCGCCAGAATAAATAGGGCGGCAAGGGAAGAAGGAGCTGGAGCGGAGGGGTTCACTAGCGTTGGAGTTTTCGAAGTGTGGAATAAATTTCGCCCGCTTCGTCATGGGTGATGGGAGTATCTGAAGTGAATTCGCCGCTGTAGAGAAAGCCTTCGCAGCGCTTTGAAAGGGCATCTATGACCTCAGGAACCGGACCAGGAGCCGCACTGTTTTCGTTTTTCCAGAGAGCAAGGGAGGTGGAGACCGCACGGTAGAATTCTTTCTTGGGTGCTCCGCCTTTGGGAATGCGCTTGAGTGACTGTCTGAAAGTGGCTGAATTCCCCGTGTGACTTTGTCGATGCTTCAAGCGCTTCAGCCAACGGAATAACCCGACGCCTAGCACGGTGCAGAAGGTGACCGAGAACAGAATTTGTAGGGCGATGAAAACTACCCTGTGATTGTCTGGACGTATATCGGCAAGCCAACGCGGGGCGTTGAGTCGGATGTGCATCATTCCATCAAATTCCGGTTTCGGCCGCTCGACTGCCGGCCCTGCTGTCGAGCCCCCGTCCGAGACATTGAGCGGTTGCTTTAGAGCCTCGTAGGAGCTGCCATCTTTTGTGACTGAAATAAGTATAGGCTCCGTTTTTAGAGTGACATATTCAGAACTAATCGGGTTGAAATAAGCCAGTTCGAAGGGCGGAATTTCGGTAGCTTCAAACTCCGGGATAATCACCTGCGAAAAGGTGACCGAGCCGGGCTCAATCCCATCGGAGTCTTGTTCTTCGATTAGTGTTTTGACAGGAGTAAAAGTCTTCCAGTCTTTATTAACACTTGAAAATACCGGCGCTGACATGGTGCGCAGATTGCCCACTCCGGTCACTTTGAGGTCAATAGAAATTGGATCTCCAAGATTTAGTTCCTTGGTTGATGGCGATGCCTTGATTATGAAGTTTCCGACGCCTCCAGTAAAGCTAGGGGGAGCGCCGTCGGGAAGTGGCTTCACCGTGGTAGTGACGGTGTTAGTGGTAAGTTCCTTAAGGTTGGTGCGCGCGAAGAAGGCGGAGAGGCCTCTGCCTCCTCCTGACTCTATTGCGCGCACCGCGATGGTGCCCGGCCCGAGGCGATGCTCGCCAGGCTTAAGGGCAAAAAACGTTGAAGGGAGTGCTGCTTCAGAGAACAGCGTATTGCCAATTTCAGATGCGCTCGTGCGAACATTACGGAAGCCTTTGAAGATAAAACTTTCGTGCTCGAGTTTGGCACGGACAACGTCGTTGATCGAGTTCCGACCACGAACGTAGCCTGTCATCGTGAAGGGAACAATTTCATTGACGTAGAATTCTGTTTTTTCAAGATCGAGTTTACCGAATTCAGTTCGAGCCGAATTCGCGGCGTCGGAGTTATCTCGCTCGTAAATACTTACCTCAATATTCTGGGATGACAGTGTTGTGTCCTTAAATGGGACTTGGACAGAGGGAATAAGAAAAGTTCCCAACTCAGTTCCGCGAACCGTGTAGAAATGGGTTGTCACAAAAGTTTTAACCCCGTTGATGTTAAGAGAGTGCTGTTGTTTTCTCGACTGAAGGATTTCCAGCCCTTCGGCTTCTATTTGCTTTGGAAGATCGATATCACCTCCCGCGAATTTGAAGACGAGACTGCTGTACTCCCCGACGGGGATTCGGTTGTCGTCTCCAAGCAATTCTGCCGAGAATATATTTTGTGATTCGAGAGGTTCTTGGGCTGTTGAAGCGAAACCGCCTAACAATACGAGGAGAAAGATGGCAGGGCAGCGGAGCATGAATTACCAGTTTTTGTAGTTCTCGTTTCCTGATGGCATCAAGACGGGTTTGACTTCGGTCTCATCTGCAAGTGCTTCGAGTAGTTGGCGAGCTTCGGAGGGCGAGTATCCGGTCTTTGGATTTTGCTTTACATCCTCTGGATTCATACGGGTTTGCTGTGGCGGGGTGTTTTGTGGTTGATCAGGTTGGGCACTGAGATTGCCTTCTTCAGGAGCGTCGGGTTGCTCTGGCGTTTCCTGTGTGTTCTGCTGGTCGGTTTGCCGAGGATCCTGATTTTCCTGGTTCTCGTCTTGATCGCCACCGGGGTCGTCTTGCTGCTTCTGTTCGTTAGAGTTGTCTTCGGGCTGTTGATTGTTGTTCTGCTCGTCTTCGTCTCGACTTTTCTGATCCTCCTGTTGCTGGTTGGTTTGTTGGTCTTCCTGTTCCTGCGGAGATGAGTCATCGTTTTCCTGATCCTGACTCTCTTCACCTTGGTCTGGGTCTGTTTGCTGTTGCTCCTCTTCCTGCTGTTTCTTTAGTTCCTCCAGCTTCTTTTTAACGACTTCACGATTGTGGATCGCTTCCTCGTTTTTGGCGTTGATGGAGAGGGCGGATTCGTAGTGCTCGATAGCGCATTCCCACTGTCTAATCGTCGTTTCTCGCTGGTCGATCGGTGATGATAGGCTTTGTAGTGAATCCGGGTTAGAGATGGATTGAGAAGTTAGGTTTGACTCACCCTGTCGGAAGAGGGTGTTACCGAGGTTGTAGTGAGCAAGTTCCTGGGTGCGCTCGTCGGAGCCGACCAACGCTCCGCCATAGGCTTCTGCGGCGCGCTCGTAGTTGCCGTGCCGAAATGTGGCTGCCCCTAGCCCCATCTGGAGTCGCGAACGGTCTCCATCAGATACTTTCTCTGACAAGGCATTTTCGTAGAAACGAATGGCGGTGTCGAACCTTTCCTGAAGATAAAGTTCGTGTCCTTGAGTGATGGCGTCAGATGATAAAGCTGTAGGGGTTATCAAGGCTATAATCAGAGAAATAGCAGCGGCACCGGCGGTTATCGGTGATCGGGTCTTTCGAGCTTTAGGCCAGAGGAGGAGGACAAAGTGAGATAGAGCTAGCAGAATGAAACCAGCCCCAAGAGGCCACATGAAGCGTTCGATAGGGCGGAGTCGCGATTCACCGTCTTCCCTTGTGGTAGTGATTCCTTTCTTAATTTCCTCAACGACACGCGATAGAGAAGATTTACCACCGAGATGAATATAGATTCCTTCATTTCCGGCCAATTCCCGGATGGCTCCGGTTTCAAGTCGACTGCGGATAATCTGGCCCTCGCGATCCTTAAGGAAAACTCCCGGAACGGTTCGACCCTTCTCGTCCTGCTCCGGAATAAGGGAGCCATCACGAGTTCCGACACCTACGGTGATGATCGTCATTCCTGCTTCAGAAGCTCTCGCACGTACGCGCTCTAACTCTTCACCGCCCTCGAGGGCTTCTCCATCTGAAAAGATGACTAAAATGCTTTGCTCAAGGTTGGATTCATCGAAGGTTTCAACTGCCATTTCGGCTGCAGCAGCAAGGTTGGTGCCTCCGCGAGGGATGACCTCGGTATCCAGTTGGGAAATGGCTTCCAGCACCGCTTCGTGGTCGACGGTGAGCGGGGCCTGAAGAAATGGTCGGCCCGCAAAGGCCATCAATCCAATGCGGTCCTCAGGAAGTGATCTAACGATGTCGGTGGCTGCGAGTCTTGCGCGGGCGAGCCGGTTGGGTGCAAGATCGTCGGCCATCATGCTGCGAGAGGTGTCGATCGCTATGATCAGATTCCGTGAGTCTGAGCGGGTCTCAACTTCTTTGTATCCCAACTGGGGTCGACTGATGGCTGCGAAAAGTGCAATTAGAGCTAGTATCCGGAGCAAAAAAACAACCCAACGCTGTGACCGACCATTGCCGTTGATTAACTGTCCAGTCAGTTTTGGCGAGACCAGACCACGAAGGTTGCTGCTTGCGTGGCAGTGCGACCACATTCGCAGTGCCAAGAGAGGTAATGTCAAAAGCCCTCCCCAAAGCCAGGCCGGAGATGCAAAGGTGAGGTCGATCATGGATATCGTCTCCAAAAAGTTTCCTCTCCTATAATAGTTAGCAAACCAAAAATAATAGCAGCAAACGCAGGCCAATGAAAGAGCTCAGCTGCCTCAATTCGCGTGTGTCGGATAACTTCAGTCTTTTCCATCTCGTCGATGTCTGCAAAGATTCTCTCAAGTCCCGAGGTGTCTTGCGCCCGAAAGTACTTCCCGTCTGCGATCTTGGCAATTTCTTGAAGGGTTTTCTCATCAAATTCCTGTCGCAACCGCTGAGGGCCGAGTGGGGTTTGTATGACGTAGTCACCATAAGTTCCGACTGCGATCGTGTAGATTCGGATGTTAAGGGTCTTGGCAAGTTTGGCTGCTTCGAGCGGGGAGAGTTTTCCGGCATTATTGACCCCGTCAGTTAGCAATACGATGACTTTGCTCTTGGAATCTCTTCTATCTAGGCGTTTCGCCGCCGCCGCGATTGCTGAGCCAATCGCGGTTCCATCTTCGACCATGCCGATATCGACTCTTTCCAGTCCCATAGGACCTTCGAGCCACGCTTTCGACATCGTGAGTGGGCTGGCAAGGTAGGGACGGCCAGCGAAAGCGAGAATGCCGATCCGGTCGGTGGTTCGGCTATGGATGAAATCACGGGTGACCTTTTTTGCGGCCTGGAGACGATTGGCCCGGCTGTTGGCGATCGTGAAATCTTCTACTTGCATGGAACGGGAAACGTCGATGGCCAGAATAAGTTCAACACCGCTCTCGGAGATATGTTCAGTGCGATTGATGATTTGCGGTCTTGCCAGCGCAGAGACGAGGCAGATAAGCGATAGGAAAAGGCTGGCGAGGCGAAAGCCTCCGGCACGGCCTCGGGCGACTGGGCCGAGACGCATGAGGATGTGAAGGGAAGAAAAGATAACAGCGCCCTGATTTCCCGACTTACTGCGCAACAGTGCGAGAAGAGGGAGTAGGGCAAAAAGCAGAAATGCCCAAGGATAAGCGAAAGTGAAAGTATTTTCTGCGAGGTAGAACATCACGCTACGGAAAGTTTGATGCCGCAAACGTTCATCTGATTACAGACTTTACCACTCGATTACGGCGCTAGCCCAAGTCAGGCCAGCTCCAAAAGCGACGAGAAGGATCTTGTCACCGCGATTGATGCGACCGTTACGATGGGCTTCATCAAGGGCTATAGCGACGGCAGCGGCGGAAGTGTTGCCGTATTTATCGAGGTTGATGAAAACGTCTTCGCGGCCGATTTCGAGCCGTTCAACGATGGCGTCAATGATACGGAGATTCGCTTGGTGGGGGATTAGCAGCTTGATGTCCTGAGAAGTCAGCCCAGCCGCCTCGATCGCCTCAATGCTGGCTCGTTTCATCGCGTTCACGGCATGTTTGAAAACTTCGCGTCCTTGCATCGCTAGGACGGCCGTTTTTTCGTTAGCATTTTCAAGCGTGATTGGGCAGGCTGATCCTCCGCATGGGATGTTCAGTAACTCAGCTTGAGCACCGTCGGTCCCAAGTTGAGAAGAAAGAATCTTTCCGTCACCGCTAGCGGAGGGGAGGATTACGGCAGCGCCGGCTCCATCGCCGAATAGGACGCAGGTATTGCGATCATTCCAGTCAACAAAGGCACTTAGTTTTTCTGCACCGATAATTAAGGCATTCTTGAATGCGCCGGCACCAACGGTGTGTTTCGCGTAATCTAGGGCATAGAGGAATCCCGAGCAGGCGGCAGAAATATCAAAGGCGACAGCCTTGAGTGAGCCCAGTTGCTGTTGCACGTAGCAGGCGGTTGCCGGGGTGAGTGTATCAGGAGTGATTGTGGCAACGATGATTAATTCCACATCTCCAGGATTCAGCCCGGCCTGATCGAGAGCCGCTTCAGCTGCTTTTGTTGCGAGATGGCTGGTGTATTCGTCCTCAGCGGCAATGCGACGTTCCTTGATTCCAGTGCGCGAAGTGATCCACTCGTCCGAGGTGTCTACCGTTGCCTCTAGGTCGTGATTGGTCATGACCCGCTCAGGGAGGTAGCTGCCAGTTCCGGCGATCTTCACCGGGACCAGCGCGGGAGCGGAGGGTGCAACGGGATCAGTCATAAATTTTTAAAGCGGATCACTCTACAAGAAGGGCGGTAACTCGTGCCATTTCCTCTTCGATGTGCGGGTTAACGTGATGTTTTACAGCTTCTGCACCAACTCGAATAGCATTCTTTATCGCCCTTGGCGAACTGGAACCGTGTCCGATGATGACAATTCCATTCACGCCGAGTAGCGGGCTACCACCATAGGCTTCGTAGTTTCCGCGCTCTTTAGCGGCTTTGAAGGCACCTTTCGAGATAAGCCCCCCAAATTGCCGAATGGGTGATGCCATCATTTCCTGACGTAGCCACTTAGAAACAGCCTTAGCTGTCGCCTCGCAGGTTTTGAGCAGAACATTACCCACAAAACCGTCACAAACTACTACATCCAACTGAGACTCAAAAAGATCATGGCCTTCAACATTTCCGACGAAATTGAGGTGAGAGTCTTTTAACATTTGGAACACTTCCCGGGTGAAGTCGGTTCCTTTTGAATCTTCCTCGCCGACAGACATTAAACCGACTCTCGGATTCTCTTTGCCCTGAACGTGATTTGCGTAGACTGCGCCCATGATAGCATAGCCAAGCAGGTGAGAGGGTTTGGCTTCGACGTTTGCGCCCGCATCGACTAGGTTACAGGGGCCGTATTCATTCGGCAGCGGGGAGGCGATCCCAGCGCGCTCAATCCCCGGAATGGTTCTGAGCTTGATCGAAGATGCAGCAACGACTGCTCCGGTGTTACCAGCGCTGACAAATGCCTCGCACTCGCCTTTTTTGATCAGGTCAAGAGAGACAGCAATGGATGATTTTTTCTTCTGGCGAACCGATTTCACCGCAGATTCATGCATTTCCACGGATTCTGGAGCGTGGACTACTTCAATTTTCTTATGAGTGAATGAAACGCGGTCTAATTCAGCCTGAACGGTGGCCTCGTCACCAACTAAGAATAGCTTTTCGAAGTCGATGGAGTTATCTGCAAGTGCCTCTACGGCACCCTCAATAGTGGCTTTGGGGGACTTGTCGCCGCCCATAACATCCAGCGCGATTCTCATCGTGTGATTCGAGGGCCTATCTAGGAACAGTGGGGGGCAGGATGCAACTCTGAAAAAGACAAAATCACCTCGGGAAGAGGTGATTTTTCGGCGGTTTCAGGCGTTTTCGGAGCTGATTAGAGTTCGTCTACGGTGATCACCTGACGACCTTTGTAGTAGCCGCAACTTGGGCATGCGATGTGCGAGGGGGTAGCGCTGCCGCACTCGGGACAAACGTTGAGCTTGCGTGCTCGCCAGCGCTGGCCGGAACGACGGAGGCGCTTCTTCATTTTGGAGGTGCGACGTTTTGGAACTGCCATAGCTGAGCTGAATTCTAGTGGAGCGCGCACTAAACCCTCATTTGTTCCAAAGTCAATGCAGGAAAACACAGGATTTTTTAGGAATCTTAAATTCTGCTCTTTTCGATCGCTTAAACATTGACCCGGTTATGGCTATTTTTTGATTTCGGGCTGATTTCGGTGCAGCCCTTCTTCGAGGTGGAGGCCGTGAATTCGCGTGTTCAGGCGAGTTCGAGCAACGGGATAGAAGCCGAATTGGATGGTAAAGACAGTGAAGCTTGTACCTATCACTTATTTGGAAAGTCGAGTTGATGAGAAGATCAATGTTTGGAGGACGAAAATTGGATGGAACCCCTTATTGCACCATTGGATTGACTGGTGACAAAAGCTCTGAACTTTCTTAAGCTTACACAATGTTGCGGTCTGCTATCCTTCCATTACTGACGGCGCTTGGGCTCACTGTTAACCTGCCTGCAAAGCCCAACGTGGTGGTCATTTTGGCTGATGATCTTGGCTGGAGCGACATTGGTTGCTACGGCGGCCCAGTCAAAACGCCTAATTTGGATCGATTGGCGACCGGCGGTGCCCGTTTTACTCAGTTCTACTCGGGTTGTGCCGTGTGTTCTCCATCGCGGGCCTCGTTACTGACGGGTCGACATCATATTCGCACGGGCGTCTACAGCTGGATTCATGACGAGAGTCAGCAGTCACATTTGCTCGAGCGCGAGATCACCCTAGCGGAAGTGCTGAAAGAAAATGGTTATGAAACCGCCCATCTTGGAAAATGGCATCTTGGCCTTCCAACTGGGAAGCGAGAAAAGCCGACCCCGGCGGATCATGGTTTCGACTACTGGTTTGCGACTTGGAACAATGCGGAGCCAAGCCATCGAAATCCGCGGAACTTTATTCGTAACGGAAAACCGGTTGGAGAACTGGAGGGCTATTCCTGCCATTTGGTCGTCGACGAAGCGATTAACTGGCTGGATGAGCATCGCGATCCCGAATCACCATTCTTTCTCAACGTTTGGTTCCATGAGCCTCATGCGCCGATTGCGGCTCCCGATGATCTTGTTTTGGACTACGGGGATCTCAGGGACGGCGCCGCCATTTATTCAGGGACGATCGACAACACAGACCGAGCGATCGGACGACTCATTGCCAAGCTCAATGAGGTGGCTCCCGTGGAAGAGACCCTTATCATTTATGTTTCGGATAACGGCAGTTACCGTTATGATCGTGTCAGTAATCTGCGGGGTAAGAAGGGAACAAACTGGGATGGAGGAATACGTGTGCCTGGAATTTTTGCCTGGCCTGGCAGAGTAAAAGCCGGAAGCGTGATTCATGAACCTGCTGGCATTATTGATCTATTGCCAACGGTTTGCGGATTATTGGAACTGGCTTGTCCCCATGGGGTCCATCTCGATGGAAGTGACCTGGCGCCCTTGCTGCTTCAGGAAGAGGCCGAATTTAAGCGTCACCAGCCTATGTTCTGGCATTTGCATAAATCAAGACCGATCGTTGCCATGCGCGATGGCGATTTTTCCCTTGTAGCCTATCCAGACTATGAGCTTTCGACCGGCAATCTATTCCAGGAAGCTTGGATCCCCTTGATTAAGCAGGGGGGCTACCGGGACTTCGAATTATATAATCTCGAAATTGATCCAGGCCAGAAAACCGATCTTGCCGGTGATAAACCCGAACTGTTTGACCAGTTGAAGAAGAAGTTGCTCGAAATCAATGCCAGCATTATGGCTGATGGTGAAAACTGGCACTTGAAGTGATGGTCTAGGCGTAATCGTGCGTGTTTTTGCGCCGGCTGATTCTGTTCCGGACGAACTTAGCCTCGTGACAATGGTGGGTCCGGACATCTTTCCGAGTCCGGCTTGCCTCTGTGCCGGTGCTGATGGTTCTGTTTTTGTCGGTGTTGATCTGAATGGATCTCTTGGTAAGGGGACTGATAAAAGACGCATCGTGAAGCTTGAGGACAGAGACAAAGATGGGG
>Ga0160423_10001157_pt1 | contig 22006 bp, 17 predicted proteins | sample CRUFie14St8metaG_FD_108191 | JGI IMG/M metagenome (GOLD analysis project Ga0160423, IMG submission 108191) | Marine microbial communities from the Costa Rica Dome - CRUD Field 142mm St8 metaG | ecosystem: Environmental > Aquatic > Marine > Oceanic > Photic zone | place: Costa Rica: the Eastern...
ACCTTTCCTGTCGAGGGGTTGTAGGTTAGGTTTCCATCCATCTCAAGCCCGTGTGCGCCCGTAGATGATGCTGCATCGGCAATGAACGCTATGAGGTTGTTCTCGTCTGTGTTCTCGTTGTCTGTCACGGTGACGGTGGATGCAAGTGTGGCTGTTGCCGCATTCCCGCTTGTATTCTGGTTTCCAGCCGAATTCACACCTGGTAAGTTGATGTTGCCAGATCCATCGAAGTTGACTCCACCAATTGTTACAGTAGATGCTAGAGCACTTGCGGTTGTGGCATTTCCTGTCAATGCCCCTACGAAGCCCGTAGCAGTCACCTTTCCTGTCGAGGGGTTGTAGGTTAGGTTTCCATCCATCTCTAGGCTTTGTGCGCCCGTAGATGATGCTGCATCGGCAATGAACGCTATGAGGTTGTTCTCGTCTGTGTTCTCGTTGTCTGTTACTGTAATCGTCGAGGCTGACCCAGAACCAGCGAGATTCGTCAATATGCTCGTATCGTTGAGATAATCCACTAGGTTGGCTATTGTCATCTCTCGAAGGGCGCTTGCTGATGTGTCGTGAATCACCAGGGAATCTCCAGTAGCTACATTGTTTCCTAGATCAGTCTGGCTTGTAATGTCCGATGCTGCGAAAGTGTCAGCAAGGTTAGTCAAGACGCTGGTGGAGTTCAATAGCGTTACTAGATCGCTAACTAGAACCTTCTTAGTGGCATTCGAGTCAGAAGCATCTCCTATGATGATTGCATCTCCAGTTGCAAGAGCTACTGTTGAGCCTGCGGAGTCGGCAAGTAGGTTCAACTCAGCAGTAGTGGCAGTTATCCCATCTAGAACATTCAACTCTGTTGATGTCGCTGATAGTGCGACATTTTCATTCAGTTTCGGGCTCGTCAGCGTCTTGTTCGTGAGAGTCTGAGTATCGGTCAATTGAACGATGTTCGAGTTCGTTATCGAAGCGATCTTGGTTGCCGTATCTGCGTTCCCTGTGACATCCCCTGTGACATCCCCAGTCAGGTCTGCTGTGACTGCTGTGAACTGAGGGCTCGCATCTGTCGATAGATCTTGGTTAATTACGGAGTCGGCTTCGATGCTTAGAGCGCCCCCTACTGTGATCGTCTTTGTAGAGTTAACATCAAGCGTGAGAACAGCGTTTGCCGCCGTTCCTGCACCCTTGAGTGTCCAATCTCCAGTCCCGTCTGTCTTGAAGAAGCCAGTAGCAGAACCATTCTCCTCGATTTCAAGACCAGTTGCCGTTCCACTTGATGCCCCTCCACCGTCGTTAAGAGTAATCAGTTTGTCTGAAATGAGTGTATTAGTTGTCGAAACCGATGTCGTTGTTCCATTTACGGTGAGATTTCCTGCGACTGTTAGCGCACCCTCCAAAGCAACTGCCTTGTCTGAAGAAATGGTGACTGCAGTAGCAAGGCTATTCGCGGAGCTTCCTGAAGATCCCGCTGGAGCTACTTGGAGAATGATTGAGCCTCCCGCGCCCGTGCCTGTGCCCTGGCCTCCCGCGAGCGTGAGATTCTTACCTGCTGTGTCAGATCCGCTTACCGCAGTTGATGAAATCAAATTGTTCGCAGAGTTTGAGAATTTCAAAGCAGATAGTACGCTGCCCTCTGTAATTATGTCAAATGTTGCTGCGGCTGTGAGTAAATTGGAGTCGCTGTTTGAGAAAGTATCTCCCGAACCTAACAGGGTTTTGCCCGAGACGATGTTCAATTGGGCAGTCGAAGCGGTCACTCCGTCAAGTTTGTTCAATTCAGCCGTAGTGACAGTTGCCCCCTCCAGAATTCCTAGTTCTGTCTCATCCACATTTACAGATCCAATTCCTATTTCTCCTGTAAATGTAGGATTGGCTATCGGTGCTCGTAGCTCTATCGCGGTTTCGTTTGCCTGGAAAGCCTGTTTGATGGTCTGGTTGTCTGCAATCGTCGAACCTGTGAATGTTCCGAGATCTGTTGAGCCGGATGACACTCCTGATAGGCTAACTAATGCTGTTGCAATAGAAGAACCAACATCAGTCAGAACTGATGAGTCGTTCAAGAAGGTGACCAGATTTGCTATGGTGGTCTTCTTGGTGGCGTTTGAGTCCGAAGCATCACCGATGATGAATGCGTCACCAGAGGCAACGGCAACCGATGAGCCCGCGCTCGCATCCAATAGATTCAGTTCGTCCTTGTTGGCTGTCAACCCGTCTAATATGTTAATCTCATTTGTAGTCGCTGTGACCCCGTCAAGTAGATTCAGCTCTGCTGTAGAGGCCGTCATATCATCTAGTTTGTTGATTTCAGCAGCAGTAGCAGTAACTCCTGTCAAGTCTGTTGGTGCTATTGCGATATTTGCTGAACCGTCGAAGGACACTCCAGCAATCGTCACGGCAGATGTCAATGCTGCTGCTGTTGTTGCTGCAGTAGCAGTTGCGGCATTGCCTGTGGTTGAAGCAGATAGGGTCTGTGTGTTGATTAGAGCGATCATGTCGCTCAATAGAACCTTCTTGGTAGCGTTCGAGGCATCTGCATCTCCTATGATGAAGGCATCTCCGGTTGCTAGTGTTGTTGTTGAACCGCCTGAAGCATCAAGAAGATTTAGTTCGTCTTTGTTGGCTGTCAACCCGTCTAATATGTTGATTTCATCCGTAGTTGCTGTGACTCCGTCAAGGAGATTTAGCTCATCCGTAGATACAGTCGCACCATCTAGTATCTCTAATTCCGCCTCTAAAATCGCAGCAGAGCCGATAGTTATGCCTGTAGCGGTGACTACCCCCGATGAGGTAATCGCACCGGAACTGATAGTTCCTATGCCACTCATGTTGTTGGTTGAGTCTGCAACAGTAATCCCTGTGGCTTGTGAGCCCTTTGCCGTTCCATCCGACTTGATGAGAACATTGTCTGTCCCGAATCCGCTAGATGCTGAAACAGCATTAGCACCTCCACCTACAGCAGTAAGAACCGAAGCATCATTCAAGAAGGTCACTAGATCAGAAATGGCTACCTGCTTCATCGTACCATCGTCATTGTAAACGAGCCTGTCTGCTGCTGCAACAACGGTTGAGGTAGCAGAAGTAGCACCGTCCATAACCGAGAGTTCTGCGGTTGAGGCTAACAGGCCATCAAGCAAATTCAACTCGTTTGTCGAAAGTGTTGCCCCGTCGAGTATATTCAGCTCAGAAGTTGTCGCTGTGAGGCCTGCTACGGCATTCAACTCAGAAGTTGTGGCTGTGAGGCCGTCAAGGACATTTATCTCACCTGTACTTGCAGTTACCCCGTCCATGATATTCAATTCTGCAGCAGTAGCGGTCATTGACACGCCTCCGATGTTGAATGGAGTTGGGATCGATACTGTTCCTGTAAATGTCGGGTTGAGGGTGCTTACAGAACCGTCAAGTTGGGTCTGAATGTTTGCAGTAACACCGTCGAGGTGGTTAATCTCAGCAGTAGTCGCTGTGACTCCGTCGAGGAGGTTTAGCTCGGTTGTACTGGCTGTTAGGCCTGAAAGTTTGTTGATTTCAGTCGAGGTCGCTGTGACCCCGTCGAGGATATTCAACTCACCTGCTGTGGAGGTGATGGCCGTTCCGGCCAATTGGAGGCTGCTTGCAGGGATGTTTACTGCTCCGGTGAAGGTTGCCCCCCCTAGAGCCGCTTTCGCGTTCAGTTGCGTCTGTATAGCACTAGTAACTCCATCAACGAAATTCAACTCTGTGGTAGACAATGTAGCCCCGTCGAGTATATTCAGCTCCGCTGCTGTTGATGTTAGTCCAGAAATTGCATTACCAGGAGATTGAGCACCCAACAAAGTAAGTACATTAGAGTCGTTTAGGAAAGTGACTATGTCGGACATTGCAACTTGCTTCATTGTTCCCGCGTCGTTGTAGACTACTCGATCACCTGCTACAACGGTCGTTGATGTCGCGCTTGTGTTTCCGTCGAGGATGTCTAATTCTGTTGAAGTAACGCCAGTTGCTCGAAGTTCTTTGGCGAAATTTAGATCGTTATGATCTCCTGTGAAGCCGTCAAGAGCGTTCAACTCTGTAGTAGTCAATGTAGCCCCATCTAGGATATTCAGCTCTCCAGTAGTGGCTGTGAGGCCGTCAAGAGCGTTCAATTCTGTAGGGGATGCTGTTAGTCCAGGTAGGCTTGTCAGAGTAGTCACGCCTGCAAGTAGGTTCAACTCAGCCGTTGTGGCTGTTGTTCCTGCAACTCGATTTATGTCTGCTGTCGTTACCGTTATTCCGTCGGTGATGTTCAACTCCGAAGTAGTCGCTGTGACCCCGTCAAGTAAATTCAGCTCATTTGTGGATAGTGTGGCTCCGTCGAGGATGTTGATTTCTGCGGCACTAGCCGTGACATCTGTTCCGCCTATGGCAAATCCCTGAGATAGATTAGGAGTTCCTGTAAGCGTTGGAGAGGCTGCATCCGCCTTACCTGCTAGTGCGTTTGTTATTGTCGTAGAGAAGTTCTCATCGTCATTTATCGCTGCCGCTAGTTCGTCAAGAGTGTTCAGAAGATCTGGTGCGCCGTTCGTTAGTGCTGTGATTGCTGCGGCGTTCGACGCTATTCCTGCTAGGGTAGTGGCTACATCCGTGAAACCAGGTATTGCTACTGTTCCTGTGAATGTTGGTGCGTCTTTTGGTGCTTTTGAGGCAACCGAGGTTAGAACAGTATCGACATTGGAGTGAGAGGGCGTTGTTATTGTTCCTGTGAATGTGGGGTTGTTTATTGGTGCGAAGGTTGAGTTTGCGGTGGAGTTAGTTAGGAATCCCTTTGCGTCTATTCTGTCATCCGTCGAAGCCGCTGTCATCAACACCGTGTTGGAGTCCGTGAATGCCTCAGATGAAATCTGAATGGCTGAACCTGCGAAGTTAGACACCGTTAAGTTCGATATATCGTCGGCTAGCGTAGGCGGTGCAGAGTAATATGACGGCACTTATTCAACTCCCAATCGTATGCAATGTTTGGCTCGATGAGCTACTGATTGCATAGACCAGGCTAGAATCACTAATTTTCAGCGTTATGCTGCCCCCTGCAGCGAGCGGGAAACCGTTGCTAGTAGTCACCGAACTGGATTTTCCAAGGAATATACTAGCCGAGTTGCTTGCGTCAGCAAGAAAAGTAAGGCTATCTGCTGGTGCTGATGATGTTATGTTAACTGCGCTAGTTCCTACTGTAGTCTGAAACTGTATCAATGCGTCTGGTAAGCCCCCAAATACTCCACTCATCTAATCACCTCAACAATTTCGTTTGATACCGAACAATCTCAACCTCTTCTACAGTGAGGTTTTGGGATGAATCGGTGTTTGATATGAGGAGTCTGATCCTCTTCATGTGAGGGAATTGCTCTGCTCCCCTGAATAGTGCTACCTTCTCGTCTGTCTTATCCACAGTCAGATGCCACATTCCAGGGATGTCGGAGGGGAAGTTAAGATCGGTGAGTTTGTCGAATGTGAGATTCTTCACACCCGAATCTGTGCCGCCTTGAGCATAATCGTCTAGTTGCAAATACACCGCTAGTTTTCCGGCGCTCGCAGTCGATCCCGTTGTTGCCTTGATGTATGCGTAGTTCAGCATTCCTTCTTCTCTCTCGTCCAAGATCGTCAAAGTTTGTCCTGGCGTAAGAGTTAGTGATGTCTTTCTGGTGGAAACATATCTCTGACCCGTTGTATCTGCAGGAGTGTCTTTTGTTGCTATTCCCATAGCACCTGCTCCTTCAGACGGGAGCCCTGGTATCGCTATTATCGTAGGCTCGTCAGGGAAGCCGATGACTTCGGTCACGCCATCTGCACCTACTTCGTAGAAGTCACTCAACAGAATAACCCCCTAATAGGACAAGATCCGCAATTACCGTCGCACATCAGTTATACCCCCTATGGTTTTGGCGTGGGTCTTGCCCGCGTCTTGATACCTTTGAGCCAGTAGTGCCGTATAGAATGTTCCTTGTCTGATTGCTTGTTTGCTCTGTTGCTCGCCTGTAATCCTCGAGAGATAGTTTCTTTCCTCTGTTCTGCTCTACAAGTTCTTTCCAGCCCATTGTCGGCGCACTTCTGCTGTCGCCCTGCTTGTTTGCTCTTGTGAATGCAGTCGGTATAATCTCATACTTGAAACGGCCAGATCTTCGTAGCATTTCCCTTAGTTCGTTCTCTGGTACAGGTCTCATCCTATACTTCCATCCTATGAAAACCACATAAGGTGAAATCAAAGCGGCGTTTGTGTGCCTATTCATGATTTGGAACTCTGGCGCTTCCTCCTCACCTGCCCCCATCCACAAGTCGAATAATGGATTCATGTCTGATTCGGAGCTACTGTGAACCTCAATAAGGCCACTCTTGCCTTGAAGGATCTTATCCGAACTCACATTCATAGTATTTACTTCGTCAGCAGCGAATCTGACCACGCCCCTTGGTTGCAGGACTCTCAAAGAAGGGCCGATAACGCCGACGATTGTGGGTTTTGTTCCGGTTCCGACCTCATCCCCATCTACTGACTTATTCGAAACAGATAGGACTGCTTCTTGATCTTCATACTCATGGTCTTGCATTGATGTTGTGTTCCCAGCACGACTGATTAGCGTTGGGTGCTCTGAAACACCTAGTGAGAGATGGTAAACAGGTATGTCTGTAGTCGAGCCGGGCGCTGTGGGTTGAAGTACATCAACAGTCTGAGCGTCAAGAACAATTGCCCCATTACTGGTCGAGGCTTTCGGTAATCTCAGAATAGTAGCTTCATCACCTACTTTGATTCTATCAGTATCAATCGTTTCTGCTATCGATAGTACCGAACCTGTCGTTGAGCCTAAATTCCCTCCGCTCAATCCGTCAATCGTGACTAATTGGTAGTCTTGCCTGTATGTTTGTGCCCCTAGTATGACTTGGTCACCTATTACTGGAGTAATTGCTGAGAGATCAACAGAACCGCTGTTAGCTCCAAGTTGGTTTCCGTCGTCGAGGCTGATTGTCACTGAGTTTGCTGATACTGCATCTATGACGCACGGTATCCCGAAGAAGTGTCTAACTGATATTGGTTCAGCAGACACTACTCTGTGCAAGCCACCGTCGAGCATCACAAGTTTGCCTGTGCTGTATCTTCGATCCATGTAGTTACCAGACTGAGGAGACACTCTTCCGAGATGTGGGCCTTTGACGACTTCGTTAGCCGCACGCACATGCCCTGGCATCTGCTTTGACTTAGTTCCCAATTGTGCTGGTGTTAATGCCACTTACTTCACCCCCTACATCATGTTGGGAGATCCGCCTGTTTCTGCTGTGATTGCACCTGCATAGGGTAGTCCTTGAGGTACGATTAGCTTGTAGACAAGTCGCCCGCCGTTTATCCTTCGAGCCTCCTCGATGTCCGAAGGGCTCATTTCCTTCAAACGAGCCTTGAATCCTACCAAGTGTATTACTGGGTAGTAAAGGGCCTCGCCTGTGTCGTTCAAGAACCTGAAGTTAGGCAGCATTGACTCCGAGGACTCGATCCATATTGCGAAGTTCGGGTTAGGGTCATCGACCGGACTGGTGTTCACATCAATGAACCCTGTCTTGTCGTTCTCCGGGGCTTCATCTGCGCTCCAGCGTGCGATACCTGCAGGATGCTTCAAGAATACCTTGCCGGAGATGTCTCCGACATAAGTTCTCGATGCTCCCCCTATGGATTGCGTCGATGTCACCGTGACTACGGTCGTGTCGTTCGGGAATCCTACGCCGTCGTATGTTCCGCTACGCGAAATAAACTTCGGTTGCCTGTAGAGGCAGGGAACGAGACAGTAAAGATGATTCCTAAAGGGTTCTAGGTCTTCATCCTCGAAGTATCCGCTATCATAAGCATCGGACACCTCAGTTCCGTTCGTGTTCCCCTGCGCTGTTACCACTAGATCGTAGGTAAGTCCCTCTACGCTGTCTACTGCGTAGAACTTACCACGAAGCTTGATGATAAATCCAGGCTTCAGGGTGTTCTCCATGGGGTTGTATCCCCTTACTGTCGGGCTTCTTCCAAATTGTACTCTTGCCATTTTCTTTTTCTCCTATGTGTGTTTAATTATGGGAATTTTGTTTTACCTCATTGAGTAGGATAGGGCATATCCTCCAGCCATTGCCAAAGCTACTCTGGCATATCGCATAGCGTCTGCTTCTTCTTTGTATTCTTTGTAGAACAAGATAGCCGCTAATATCGATGCGCCCCCTCCTATGAAAGCCCTGGTGTTACCAAGGCTTCTGTGATGCGCCCCAAGACCAGCAAGACGAGGTAGGGCCTCGCCAGCCATCGGGGGGTTTGTGTGTGTCGCCATCATTGACTCGTATTCGCTGGCCTGCATCAAATGGCCTCCTTTACGATAGTTTGAGCACCTTTCAGCGTAGCTTCGGGCACTCCGATGACTCCTTTCTTCTTTGTGATCCTGTCCATCTTAGCTCTTGCCTTCGGATAGAAATTCGCGATTACTCTGATTGTTCCGTATGCTATGGCAGTATATCCGATCCCTGCTATCACCGAACTGGTGTCGACCGTATAATTGTTCTCGGTTTGTCCCAGACCGCCATTCCAACGGATCGACCCGCCTCTTCTCCTGGGCGTAACAGTTCCTCCTATTCCGCCACCAAAGAAGTTCGAGTCGTTCATCTAAATCACTAATCCTTGTTGTACATGTACATAGCCAATGCAATCACACCTACGCCCAGTACGGGAGCAGGAATAGCTCCAAAGAACGGTAGCTCGAAAGTTCCTCTTCCGAAGATCTTCGAGTTTATCGCCTTCAATGGGCTGTTGTTGCTGTTGTTGTTGCTTGGCTCGTTGAATATCTCATTCAAAGGCGCGTTGATCGTGTTGTTAGCCTGTCCTGTGTTTCCGAATGCGTGGTTGTCGGACTGGGCTGCGAAGCCTGTCCTTCCACCTGCATATCCAAGAGATCCGAATCCATGTGACATATTGCCTGCTTGTGCGGCATTGCCCATGTGTCCTGATCTCCCACCAGGATAGCCTAATCCACCTGCTCTGATTCCGTCCATGTGTGTATCACTCCTATCATCGACCAGCCCCCGAGAGCCTCAACAAAGAGGCTCAAGGGATGCTGTTCGAATCGTAATCAGAGGTTGGATCTTGCGTGTGCGTACACGATTAGCCTGTAAGTGTCTGTACCCGATACTGGTGGGCCAGCTTCACCGTCAGCTCCAATCATCTGAACTAATAGGTTGACAGTTCCACCGTTTATGGATGATACTGAACAAGCTCCTGCTGTGTCAAAGGTTGATCCGCCGCCGTCGTCCCATGAAATGCTTCCATGTGCTCCGACTATGTCGATGTCGTCCTTGTTGTCACCAGACCCGAATACAACAGCCACAGGCGTACCTGCTGCTGCTATGGTTCCGAGTGTTAGAGATCCTGCGCCGTAAACGACAGAGAAACCTGTCGTAGCTCCTGCGTTGGCAGTTGCAGTGCCTTCTCCGTCAATGAATAGGGCATCTCCGTTGGTGTACTTTCCGGTGACATGCAGACAATGTAGTGCGGGCTTAGAACCAGTGGCAAGCTCGAAGCCACCGATTGCCGATTGTGCTAGAGTTCCTTGGTCTCCCATTTTCCTCTCACCTCACTCCTGTCTGACTTCCCGAAGGAATTCAGTTCAACTCTCCGCTGGATGTAGTCTGCTGAATTAGTTCGTGGTGCTGTCCGACAACTAGGCCGACAACTCTGATCTTCTCTGCGCTTAGAGCGGTGGAAGCCTGGCGAGTTCTGACATCCCATGCGATAGTTTTCTCTGGCTCTACAACGAGCGGCTCGCTGTAGTATACTAGAGGCTCTTCTAGAACGCTCATTACTGAATTCTCTACGACTGGCGTGGTGATACCTGCGATAGCCCACTGTGTCTCAACGATGTTCAGAGGGTTAACTGCGTACTGAAGACCTTGCATCATAACATATAGCTCTTCCAGGGTCTTGAAGTCAAGAGCCTTGGAGATCCATCCGTTTGCTGCGGAAGTCTTGCTTCCAGTTGTACCGATTGCTGTGTTAGGCACTTGCCATACACCCTGGGTGTCCAAGATCGAGAAGTGGTCTGCGCGGAGTCCGCCAGTTCCGTATTCTCCCTTGGCCCAAACGCCTCGGTTCTTCCCGCCCCAGTTCGGATATGCGTATGCGATAAATCCGTTTATCTGGTCGAGATAGTCCGCTATCAATGCTGCTGGTCTATCAAAATATACTTTCCATTCCATTTTTATTCCTTTCCTTTTTTTCGAGTGGCGCTCATTTGCGCTAATCTACCCCAACGACCTTCCATATATCAAGGAGGGTGGACTATTGTAGGCAGTTTGTGTTCCTTTGTAGGCAAGGCGTAGTCAATCGTTCCGATTCGTTCAAACGGCAACAACTCTTGAGAAGTTTGTGTCGAAGTCAGACCCCAAGGAGCATACTGTTCGCGTTCGCCTTAGTGGTGACGACTTCGAGGATCTGAAGTTCGTAGCGGAACAGCTACAGATTGGTCTTTCAACTTGCCTTCGTATGCACGCGCTCGAAGCATTAAGGACAAAGAAGAATGATTTGTTCAGGGATGCGGCGCAACGAAAGCGCCATCAAGAGATGCTGAAACAACAGTTAGAGGATTAAGGATGGAAATTAGAGGTAAGAAATGCCTCCTTTGTGGGGCTTTGACTGGTATCATGAGTGTTACTTGCGAAGAATGTGATGGCGAGAATTTAGCCCTCTTCTCAGAAACAGTAGATAGAGAGACGGCTTTTTGGGGTTTGACAGTCAGCAAGGAAGTAGATGCTTTGAAGAAAGCGTTTGATTTCGAGGAAGCAGTCCTGGCTGCAACGAAGAAGTGGCGAGATAACTACGACGGTCACGGTGTCGAAGTCCAGGGGATTGCTGGAGTTGGAACAGAAGTAAGCCTTGTAGAGCTTCATTGGTATTTCAACGAGGGAGAGGGTCATACTGCTGTTGAACTTCAACAGAGCTTGTTCTCACTTCGACCAGGGCTGATAGGTGAGGCTATGATCAGCGTCACCTTCTATGACGAGGTACAAGTCGGGGACGAATAATGAGTAGGTTGGAAACATGGGCATCTGAGTATGTCGCTACTATGCAACTAACACGCACCATAACAGGGGTGTTGAAGTTGGTCGTAGCCATTTTTGTCCTTATCAAGGTGATTTAATATGAGAGGCAAGGAAACTGGAACGGCAAAGAGATTCGCAAAAGAGCTACTAGGAACTCTGGCTCAAGACTCATCATTCCAGAGAAGTGCTTTGGATCTCGAGCCTCTGCTCGAACGCTTCGAAGAAATCGAGAATGCTGTGGACAGCGCATACATCATGCTCGTCGCAATGGTAGTGCTTCAAACAGTAAGCGTAGCAAGTCTGTTTTGGCTCATAATGAGTTAGTCAGCAATACTGCGTCGTTCCCTGTAAGGTTCAACGCTGCTGAAGGAGATCCGGCTGCTAGGTAATCGAACCGTTGTCCGATGTTCCCATAGGGTAGCCTGGAGAGCATTGTTGCTCCGGCGAATCCTACTGCGGCTGCTTTGGCCTTCCTTCCAGCATTCTTGCTGATGTAACCCATGTCCATTGCTTGTTGCTGTGCAAAACTGATACCTGCCAACAAACCAAGGGATGAGAGAACCACGCCAGGAGTAGTTCCGTAAAGCATCTTGGCAAACTGCCTGTATTGCTCGTCGTTCTGAGCAAGCTTCACGGATTCGTCCAGCGTGGTGACTCCCACTCCGTAGATCCCCAGACCTGCAGCACAGGCGAGTAGCAGATTTGCATTCTCCTGTGTCAGGCCTAGTTCCTTAGCCCTGGTCTTCAGTTTCTTAGCCAAGAGTTCCCCTCCTTATTCAGAAGAGGTTCACTCTGGTTGATCCAAGAGACTTTGTTCCGAAGAACTTGGCGTTTCCTGTAGCGGCTGTGTTGTTCGGAGACATTGCTAGAGCAAGGTTGTTGCTTCCGTGTGCTCCGTGCATCATGCCCATGTTTCCATGTGCCATGCCCATAGCGGCTTGGTTGTGCATACCGAACATCTTCTCAGAAGTTGCCATTCCAAGACCGCCCAAGTTGTGAGCGCCTGAAAATAGATTCGCTGGGTTGAATGAGGACAAGAGGCCGATTCCAGGGATGTCTCCCTGTGAGATACCTACTGCCTTGTCACCGATTCCGAAAGTCTTGATGCTTGACAGGAAGTCGATTGCAACTAGAAGGCTTGCACCTGCTGTACCTGCTGCGATTACCTTCTTGTTAGTTCCTAGACCCTTATCCAGAGCAACACCGATAGCACCGATGGTTGCTAGGTTAAGCATTGCGTCGAATGCAGACACAAGATCCTCATCTCCTGGAAGTCCAGTAGCGACGGAAGCGACCATGTCGGTCACACCGATCTTGTCCCAAATTCCGCCCTTAGCGACTGCAAGTAGTCCGAGCATACCCATTCCGGCTGCTGCACCCTTGGTTACATCCATCAGGGAGTCTACAGTCTTCATTGAGAATGAGTCTACAACTGAGTTAGCTCCAGCCATTGCGCCCTTTACAGGTGCGAACTTGTTGACTAGACCGCCCATCTTTGCGGATCTGCGGGAAGCCTTCCTCTTGACTCTCCTCTTGGAAACTCTTCTCTTCGAGCCACCTGCTCTGCGAGTTCTCCAGCCCTTCTTTGCTGCTGCGGATCTCTTAGCCTTGGTCATGCGGCCAGATTTCTTTGCTGTGGACTTTCGCTTGACAGTCTTTCTGCGAGTTGTCTTAGCCTTGCGGGATCGTGCTGCTCTCTTAGCCGCGTTGGATCTCTTAGTAGATGCTGCTCTGCGAGTTCTCCAGCCTTTCTTTGCTGCTGCGGATCTCTTAGCCTTGGATGGGCCACGCTTTGCTGTGGACTTTCGGGAAGTTTTCCTCTTGCGAGAAGCGGCTGCCTTCTTTCCTGCTGCGGATCTCTTAGCGGCATTGCGCTTTCGAGTTGCGGCTGCCTTCTTTGCTGCCCTGGATCTCTTGGCGGCGTTAGCCTTCCTTGTCCTAGCAGCCTTCTTTGCTGCTGCGCTGCGTGAAGCCTTAGTTGAACTTCTTCGCACGGCCTTTCTTGTATTCTTCTTAGTTGTCTTTCTAGCGGGCATATTCCTTTTCACCTTTTTTGATTTCTTTGGAGGGTTCACTAATACAAGTGTTCCTTCGCTCATTGAATGGGGGTTGATAGTGTTCAATATAACCAAACCGTATCACATTGTATCTCTTTTCGCTACAATGTAATTGATTGTCGTTGCGTAAGCGTCAAAGGACAAACCGCCCTAGAACACTACATGGCACGGCGAGCGAAGAAGAAGAGCACCGTCATATCCATCAGAATTCCCGATGATATCATGTTACGCGTGAGGCAACAGGCAGAAGAGGAGAACAGGACTATCAACAATCTTCTCATCACATATCTTTCCCTTGACATAAATTTCTCTACAACAGAGCATAGGGCGAAGCTCGAAGCTAAAGAAAGGACTCGTAGGAGACGGTAGGGTGGTTTCTTGGATGCGCCTTCTAAGTTAATCAAAACAATGAAGCCGTTGTATGACGGTATTCGAAGTGGCCATCTAGTGATCTGTGGTCAAACTAGGTATGGTAAGAGCACAGCCGCCATGCAATTTTTCCTCAATGAGAATCTGTTCGATGGGAGAAAGTCTGCCACGCACATATTCATTGATACCAAACACGACGATGATTTGCTCGAGCATGGCTTCTTTGCTACGACTCCGAATGACTTGCGCTACTACTTGACTATGAAAGTAAAGAGAGTCATCTACCGACCCCCTGGCACTTCAGAGAGATCAAGGCATTTGACGGATATCGTCAATCTATTGTTTGAAATGCGTGGTAAAAGAAGGTACAAAGGGTGTCCTTATGCTGTTTTTGTCGATGAAGTGCAATTGTATTCCAGTAAGGGAGGCAAGCATGAGGGTTTGGAGAGGTTGTCCACTACGGGCGCGGGAAAGGCCATTCATGCAATTGTGATTGGTCAAAGACTTCAGGACATACATGAACAGACGCTTTCACAATGCAATAGCAGAATGGTGTTCTTCATGCAGGAAAGGCCGGATTATCTGCGCTCGAGGTTGATGACTGATCTCATTGACTGGATGGATTGGCTTAAGGAGAATCCTTACTATTTCGCCTTCCAGACACTCGCCTCCGTGGATTGGCAGTTACATACTCCTGTCCCCTTACCCCCAAAGCCAATAGACCCCTACGCCAAGAGGTTCGCACCGCCTCCCTCAAAGCTAAGGCGGAGATAACCCATTTGGGGAGTATAGACTGAAATGCCCCTGCTATCAAGACATCTCATCCGCAAATGTATCTTGTATAGGTCTTGATTTCTGTATCTCGTCTGTCCTCAGTAGGGAAATTGCGTTTTCCGTTGCTGTGTTCATGCAGGACACCACTAGAGCTAGTGGCTCTACAACATGGCTCATATCGCAAACCCTCTCGCCTCTTGGGTCAACACCGAGGTTTTGGTTGATTGAAAGTTCATACAATGTGTCTATGATGTCCATGGAAGCTGTTTCAGCCAGAGTCCTTGGTATGATCAGCAATGATTCAGCAAATGCTAATTTAGCCAACTCTGCCCTTGAAGACGGCATAGGCTCGGATTTTCTAATGGCAGCAGCCATTCTCGCTTGTATCGAGCCTGCGCCTGGAACAGTTAACGGATCTTTTGCTGTGATGTAAGCTACACCTATTGCATCATCCATTGCCCTAGAGAATTCTGCCGCTGTTTGCTCAGTTGGCGCAGGGAGGATGATTGAAGCTACATTCACATTCTCACCGATTGCTTGAATATACGGGTTTGGCCCTTCTTTTCCACGAATCTTACAAGTTCCTTCACCCAGTTCTTCCATTAGTATGTCTGCAAGATCAGCGACTACTTCTCCGTTGGTCGCCTTTGCTATACGGTGCATATCGCTCTTCCTGATGTTCCTCACTGCAAGTATTCCCTTTCTTCTGAAATGCTGAATCGCTCTTGAATCCATGCCTTTCTGACAAAGAACTGCTGCTATTCCCATTTCATCAATAGCTGATAGCCTCTCATCCATGTATTGCTGTTGGACTTTAGCCACCTGTGCAATCTTGCTTGGGTCTGCAAGATTGATGTTCGCTTGAGGTGGGCCTAGTTCCTCGTCCAATAACAGTATCTTCCCTTCGAATGACTCCTTATCAGTCGGATACGAGTTCTGCTTCAGTATAACTACGCCTTCTATCAGTTCTGCGTCTTTAGGATCTCCTGGCCTCCCTATCAGTTTTATGTTGTCTGGAGTTGCTGCTTCTGCGGCCTTAGCGCATATGTCGCTTAGAATCTCTATGTAGTCCTCTGCTGATTTTCCAGTAATTGCTGTTTGAGCTACCTTCTTTGCCGCTTCATAGGGCGTATCGCCTTCTGATGCGTTCTCCTTAGCGGTATCAATTGCTATCTCCAACGCGAATCTGTAGCCCTTCATTATCGCATTCGGCTGAACTCCTTTCTCTATTAGCGTCCATGCCTGCTTGAGTAGTTCGGCTAGAAGAATAGTTGTGCTTGTTGTGCCGTCAAACACCGAAGCCTCCTGCGCTTTTGCGACTTGGGCGACAATTCTTGCCACAGGATCTCGGTCGTGTCTCATCTTCAAGATCGTAGCTCCATCGTTCGTTAGTAGGAACTCCCCCATCTTGTCGACCATCATCTTGTCGTAGCCTAGTGGCCCTAGTGTTGTTCGAACTCTCTCTCCAACTTCAATCGCTTTACTCACGATATGCTTCTGTGCATCTCTGCCTCTCAAAGTCTCGAACTCGTCTTCCACGACCGTTTCAACCGTCGTTGCCGTTTAATTGCTATCTAAGCCTTTGATTCCCTTATTTGCTCGGGCGACATCTGATAGCACTTGAATCGTACTTGATATTCAGGGATTCTGTTATTCAGAGCCTCTGTGATGTCCTTCGTTCTATCCCTCAGTGATGAATAGCCGTCGGTTTGTTTTAGGTGCTCGTGTTCAGCAGCCTCGAACACCTGCTCAATGTCCGATTCAAAGTCCTCAATCACATCAGCCATCTCTTCGGGCTTGATCCTGTTTGACTTTGCAAAATGAAACCAATCTATTCTGTCGCCCATCACGGTGAAGTGATCCTGTATTCCCTTGACTGTGAAAAGGCCATGATAGACCTTGAAATCATCTGGGCTAGTCTGAGAAGGTTCCCAAACTCTAGGGTGCGTGTGGAAGAATGCCTCTGCTCCATCTAGAATGTACCCCGATACCATTGCTTCGTTGAGATGCCTCGCGCCTGGTCGATGATACAAGTATCCGTCCTTTATCCAACCAGACGCTTCACCGAAGTCTTGCACCTTCTCGGCCAGTTGGAAGAACAGTTCCTCTGAACCAACTTTGCCCCTCAGTTTCTCCTTCTTGAATTTCCTCTTGGATTCTTTCTCAGTCATTGTCGTATCGAAGTCCTCTAGGTATTCCTCTCCTTCGTCGGGATTGTTTCTTACTCCGAACAAGCTGTCCTTTGGTAGATACATCTTGGGGAATGGTGGGTTCTTCCTTTTCCTGTTTCTACCTTTTTTCTGATTGTCCTTTTTCTTGTCCTTTCCAACATCGTCCGATTGTTGCTTTGGATGGTTTCTTCCTGTAAGCCCTTTGATTAGATCCCTGCTCATGGTGCTGAACACCTTCTTCACCTGCTTTCTCTGTTGGCCGCCCTTCTGCTGTTGGCCGCCCTTCTGCTGTTGGCCGCCCTTCTGCTGTTGGCCGCCCTTCTGCTGTTGGTCGCCCTTCTGCTGTTGGCCTTTCTTTGAATCGAGCCATTGATAGGCTCTTTGTGGGTTTCCTTCCTTTAGTTCTTTGAAGATGTCATCAGGTATTCTTTCTGTTACGCCCTCTTGTTTCATTCTCCCAAAGAACTTTTTTGCCGATGGAGGCATCTTTCCTCCATGATTAGGATTCTGCAACACTACTTTCTCTGCTGCTTGTAGCACATCGTCTCTTACTTTTTCTTGCTCCTCCTCTGACAGCAGGTGGGCAGAATGTAGGAATGTGATTGAGGGTTTGATGATCAGTTTCGACTTGTCGTTGTAAGGAGTCAGTAGTGTGTATGAGTTTATTTTCATGTTGTCAGTAACCCACTCATACCCCTTATCCTGTAATTGGAAGAATGCAAGTGATGTGTCATAGAACTCTACTGGGAAGCTCAATATGTAGTTCATCACAGACATTCCCTCTGGCGGGTTCACAGAAATGTCAATTGCCTTTCCTAGCGAGTCCGATATTTCTTGGTAATGCCTGTGTATGTCAAGTTCGTTCCCGATGAACAATGCTAGAGATTCTGCTCCTCCCGATGATTTTGCCAGCAATCTGTTTCCAAGCGCCTCTAAGTCGTCTAACGGCTGCACCCCAACATCCAGATTCGTGCTGTTTGATACGAACATAGCCACGCTTTGAGCCATTATCCTGTGGCGATCTCCTCCGGATTCAGGATATGCAACTATTATCTCACTGTCATTATCATCGGATTCGATTATTTCCAGATAAACCTCCGGCTTCATCTCAGGCTCTTTCCAAGAATCCGCCATAATTATCTCATGCCCCTTCGCTCTAACTTCTCTGGATAGTTGGTTTGCAACAATCGTTCCAATACCGCTTGATGCGATTTCTATTCTCTTTGGAGGGTTTTCCACAAGAGGCAAATGATTGAAACCTTTGTGAAATTGTTCTGCTGTTACCTTCACTCTGTCTGTGTACATTCCTGGTAGTTGCTTAGTTGGGTTTCCACGCCAAGACTCGCCTAGTAGTGGATCTGCGGTGAACATAGTTTCCCCTTCGTCAGACTTTCTAGTTTGTATTGCCTGCTGTTGTGCCTTTGGCCCGCCTGTCTTGGGATGGGTCGTTCCCATCTTCTTGCCCTTCGTCATTGCGTAATTGTATCTCTTGTGCGTCTTTACTGTGTAATCTCCCTCTATGTGCTTCGCAACAGCCGCCTTGAACTTGGGCAAGTCCTCTTTGGCTGCCTTGTTGGACGAGTATCCTACCGCTATCTTGAACCAAGCGTCATCATCCTCTTCCCATTTGGGCATATACAGCACCCTCCTTCCGATAGATGGTTTTCTTTCAATTACAGGCTTTCCAGACATTAGCGGAGAAAGTGGGTTCTTCTTGATTTTGACTCTCATCCAAGGCTGTTCCGATATTAGTTTTGCTAGTTGCTTGGAATACTCTATTGCACTAGGGTAATGTACGCCACGATCTATCCTTGATAACGATACCATGTCAGCCACGAAGAATAGGCCTAGCTTGTGCAGAGGATATCGTTTCGATAGTATGTGGGCTAGCGTGTATGCCTGTAGCGAGTGCCCACTAGGGTATTCTGGAGTTTGTGCTGTGTCTAGGAAGTCTCCTTTGAACTCAATTCCCCTCTCCTTCGCAAATTGGTATGGCCTTAGCCTACCAAAGTGATGCTTCAGTTCGATGATGAATGGTTTCAATGCGGTTTTTATCTCCTCCATCTCCTTCTTGTCGTAGGGTAATTCTGCCCTTAGTAGGTATTGTGCAAATAGAGGCGTGATCTTGTCTGCGTCATCCTGTAGCTCCTCCGGTACGACCCTGTTCTCATATTGGTGCATCACCATCTCAAGCTCTTTCATAGTAGCCTCATCGTCAGGATGGGGGATTCTTGGCAATTCGGCAAAGTCGAACATGAATTTTACAGGATTATTCCTAATTCCGGCCTCAATCGCCAACTTGTTGTCGGGCTTACCTGGGCCTGTTGATGAGTTTGCACCCATTACGAAGGCATACACCCTTCCTCGCGCCCATTGCTGTTGAGTCACCCCTGGTCGGTGTCCGACTCTCCATGCAGCCTCTCCCTTATCCTCTATCTTCTCGAGTATGCTCCTCTTGATTCCTGTTGCCTTGCTCATCCTTGTGAGCCAGTCGCCCTTGCCCTTCGGTAGAATGCCATACTTCTCTATGAATGCCAGCCTGTGCTTTGAGGGGACTATTTCCATATCCCTCGCCTTTGCCATGATGTCGCTCTTCCAGAACTTGTATGCCTCTGGATCATCCTCGTCATACTCGTAGCCTCGATCTATCTCATACATGGCAATGGCCTTCTCGGTCTTGTTCAGACCTGTTAGGTATCGTTCTGGGAACTTCTTGCCCTTCGGCGTTCTTGGGTTTCTATGTGCAGGTATGCGTCCAGGGAGGCTCGTCTTGACCTTGAGTTCGCCAGTCAGGGAGAATAGCGCGAGGAAATGGTCGAAGCTACCTTTCAGGGACGGTTTGTTCCACAGTATCCACTTGGATAATGCGCCCGCTGTAGTGAAGTCCTCCCAATCCTCTCTCTTAGCGTGCCTTACATCGTACCTGTTCTTCCTCTTCTCGTCCTTGTGGATCGTGTAGTCCGAATATCCCTTTCCACCAAAGTGAGTGGTTTTCTTCCTCCCATCGGGGAATGTAAACACCGCGCGTAGCTTCTTTTCCTTCTTGGGAGAACCGTCTATTACAACATGAGCCTGTGGTGGGTTTCTCAACTGCTTTGTTTTCACTTTCATCTTCTCGATGTAAGTCTCGTAAATCTTCTGGGCCTCTTTGATACCCTCTGTCGCATTAGGGTGAAACCTAGCCCTCTGTTCCATTGCCATTGCTGCTTGTATCTTGTGGGCGTGGGTCTTTCCAGATCCCTCAATCAATTTTATTGATTTTCTAGCTGTATCAGCATCCTTGAAACCTAAACCCTTGATTGTTCCCTTTGGGTCTTCGTCTGTGTATAGATCGGAATGCTCACTAGGGTCTTGGCCTTCGTACTTCTTCGGGATTCTTGGATTTGAAGCCAAATCGCCAAGTATCCTTGATTTTACCTGCTTCGCTGTCTTCTTCAACTCCCCTTTCCTGTTCTTCGTCACCAAGTCGAACTTCATGTCCTTGTAGTTCCTCATCATACTGATACCGGACTTTATCCTCCTCTGGACTATCTCTTCTGGCTCTCTCCTTGATCGGATGATCTTCTCCCATTCCTCTCTAGGCCTGTCTAATTTGATGAATATCGAGAATACTTCTGCTATCTCCGCCTTTCTCATCATCTCTAGCCCAGAGAATGATGTATCTACGATAACAATCGGGGTCTTCGTTAGGTCGCTGACCCTTCGACCGTATTTTTTGGTGTAGATGTCGAAGGACAGGTCAACGCCATTCGGGGATTCGAACTCGCCCGCCTCCTTCATCTTCTCGAACTTGGCCTCGGATACGAAGTTGGCATCAACGCCCTGCTTCTCGTTTCTTCTCTTCCCCCTAGTCGTGAATGTGGGTGCAATGGAGGCTTTCTTACCGAACAACAGCTTGAGTTCCTTCGCTAGGCTGGTCTTTCCCGTTCCAGGTGGCCCTGAGATGGTGATTATGACTTGGTTAGGCAATGTTTCCTCAACTGGAACAAGGGGGTTGGATTCTACTTGCTTACGCCCCTGTTGGTAGTATTTGCTGTGTGTTATTGGTGTGCCTGTGGGGAATACTACGAAGTTCTGTTGAAGTCCTTCTTTCTTACCTTGATCTATGTTAGAAACATGCCAATGTGCTTCTTTGTCAGGTTTCCAGAAAAATATCGTTTGGTTGTATTGTCTAGCAATTTTTTTTGCCTCTAAGCCTGCCATTTGTCTGCTTAGGTGTTTCGGAAGTAACAAAACACCTGGAGGGTTGGATGTTATTGTGGGCGAGATTAAGTCCGCATACAGTAAGTGAGGGTGCTTTATCGCTGCCTCGCCTGGAAAGAACGGAGATCCTTCTCTCGGGTCTTTCATGCCTTCACCTGCCCCCATTTCCCTGTTCCCTCTGTAGGCACTTGCTCCATCCTTAGATCCTGTGGAGTTATCTCCTTGTCAGTCCTCCATCTCTTGAAGGACGGTTGGAACATGGTAGGTGCCCTCATTGTTCCGACTTGGACTAGCTTCTTTCCTTTGAGTCGATAGATGGGTTTCTCACTCCAGTTCAAGCCCCTGTATTGGAATTCTCCGACCATTGTTGGCTTTACAGGAGTCATTGTTCCCTTACCTGTGGTCATGTGCGTCTTCGTTGGGTCTACCGAGTGGTTGCCCCATCTGACTTTGGGCAGGCCTTCGAGCGCGGTAGGCAACAGTTTGTCGAGCAGGGCTCTCTTCTCCACGATTGAACCGCCGATTACCGCATTCCCCGAATACACGAAGTCCCCGTTCGGTAGCATCCATGCTAGGCCGCCCCCGCCAATGATCTCCTCGTCCCTGCCTCCTGCTCTGCCACGATAGAATCCAATCACGGCTAAATCAGCAGTTCCCTTCATCTTGATCTTGATTGACTTAGGCTCGTTATCGAATCTCAACACAAGACCCTCGAAGTTGGGTTCTTTCATTCCAGCGTCCCACGCCTTCTGGACTGCACTCATGTCACCTTCACCTCTCCATGATTGCACAACTGAGGTTGTTTTTCCTTGCAATAATGGGAATTTTACTGACTTCGGCAACACGGAGAATGCTCCCAATGGGCCTTCCTTTAGTAATTTCATCCTTGTTTGGTATGGGGTTTCTGTGTCAATTATTGTGTGGATTTCTTTTGTCCCCTGCGCTTCCAAGTGAGTTATGTCGAATGCTGTGAATCTGATTTGGTTTTGCCTCTCAATCGTCTTAGGAGACACTATGATGCTCCCAACCTCGTTCAATGGTAGTGTCAATCCGTCGGAGTCTACTGCGTAAAGCTCACCGTTTATCATTGCCTTAGTCACTTTGGCTTTCTTGAGTGATGCTGTGATCTCGTCTGTTATGTGGAAGTCCCTTCGCCATCTGCCTCTGTGATTCCAGATGATTGACTCATCTCCGTCGAACATTACCATGCTACTGTCGCCGTCTATCTTGTGAGATACCGTGTATGGCCTCTCATCGTCCTTGTACTTCTCTAGGAAGTCTCCAAGCGACATCTCGACTCTGAAAGACTTCTTCTTCCAATTCTTCGCAATAGCAGGTATTGTCTCCGCTTGTTCCTCGAAGCCCTCTGGGAATTGGTTGTGCCACTTCGTATTG
>Ga0160423_10001159_pt1 | contig 22006 bp, 20 predicted proteins | sample CRUFie14St8metaG_FD_108191 | JGI IMG/M metagenome (GOLD analysis project Ga0160423, IMG submission 108191) | Marine microbial communities from the Costa Rica Dome - CRUD Field 142mm St8 metaG | ecosystem: Environmental > Aquatic > Marine > Oceanic > Photic zone | place: Costa Rica: the Eastern...
AATACGACATAAATAGCCTCCGCAGGTACTTATAACACAAAAAAACTAATAATTGCATATATTAGCTATAGAGCTAAGTCAATATTTATTTATTAAGCTAAATTTTGTACACAAAATACCACATTTTTTGCAAACGGTCCTAAATTTACAAAATTTTGCAAGTATACTATGTGCTACGCTACACTTTTATGCCAATAAACTAATAGAGTTTTGCACTTTGCCGTCAAAGCATACTTAGCTACGTAGCTAATTGAGTACACTTTTAAGAAAATTTCTTTGTAAAATCAATACTTTATAAAAAAAACTAAACAAGTGTACAGTAGTAAGTAAATCGTTAATAATACATACCTATAGAGAACTTAAAAAAATAAAGTATGTATAAAATGCAATAGTTACATATTTTCTACCATATTTTTTACAGTGTAAATTTTTTTTTCTCTATAAGGGGGTGTGTTGTGTGTTTTTTTGTAAAAAACGAAATCTTGCTTTTGCTAAATTATAAACCCTTGAAATCCTTACAGAAAAAAAAGTTAGCTACGAGCAGCTTATTTTTTTAACTCTAGAGCTAAGTTGTAAGTATCTAGAATCCTTAGGTTTTATAACCCTAAAATTCTTAGAGTTAGCTACGTAGTTAACAAAATTTGGAGAGTTAGCTCTATAGTTAACTTTGTTTTGACGGCAAAGTGCAAATCTGTATTGCATCTTATATATAAAACACCCCAAAAATGCAAATCGTATAATATAAATGTTACAAAATGCTGCAAATATTATTATAGTTAATTTACTATTTAGTGCAAAATATCTATAATAATTTGTTCACTATGTAATATTACTAATATACTTTGGCATAAAAGTGTATTTTTGCAAATAGAAGTATTGACATAAAAATCTGCGTAGTCTAGTGTATTTCTACAAAAGTGTACATTAGCGAATATATGTTGGCATAAATAAGTGTATAAAATGCAATAGCCGTTGGCATCTGTTGCAAATTAACTATAACAATTTTTGCTCTGATTTGTTTTCTACTTAATATATTTTTGTATTTTTCTGTTATAAGTAGGTGCTCCTACTACTATGATTCTAACCTCAAGGAGGTGACTATGTCACAACGTGCAAATGTGATTCACTACACTAGAGTTTCACATATACCAAACTTACTAGAAGCCTATAGATACTTTAATAGGCTAACCGTGGCAAATCTAAGCGCAGAGCTTGGGATGAGCTACCACACTATTAGAAGACTGTGCAAAGCTACTCGGGTACCTCAAAGTAGGACCTTCGATAACTTAGTTCAGAAGCATAGCTTTCTAGATAAAGCAAATTGGATTTTATGGTCTAATAAGCGTGAGAAGTGCCTGAGACTAGAAGAAGACAGTGATATACATAACCTACTTCGTATAGAGGATGAGTTACGCAGCTTACTTCCTGCTAAGCAGTATGTTACGCCTACGCACTTAATACCCAGGGTCTCGGAAGCGTTGGCAGTGCAGCTTAAGGAAGAGCTAGATAAAAACAAAGCCCGAAGTTTTTATATGAGTGATCTTCATTTCGAAGGCTTAAGCATGCTTGCCTTAAAAGCAGGTATGAGTAAGTCAGAGTTTATTAGACACACAATAGATAGAGAACTTCAATTAGATAAAGAAGTGCTAGAGACGGTAGTTAAGGTATTTGCAGATCCGGAAAAAGATCCTATACCTTTTATTAAACCCTACGAAGAGGTAGAAGTACATAGTACTGAAGAGCTTAGTAACTTGGTACCTGACGTACCGCCCCAATCTATTCTTCAACAGTTACACAGTGAAATACCTGACGAAATTGTAGAAGATGAGGATTTACAGCCTTCTGACCTAGTACCTGCTTTCTCAACTCCCTGGACCTCACAGATCACTGAAGAGTCTACTCTTTCTGATAGTGAGATTCAGAGTTTATTCGGTAGAGATAAGAATTAATGAGCTTCCCCCAAGTTATCGCAAGGTATATGACTTCTGCTAAGTCTGATAAAACTATAGATGACTTGGACTTAGCAGTCTTTGTTTGTGAGATATTAGAATCTGAGAAAAGCTTAGATGAACATTGGAGACGTGTCATGAATATGGCCCATAGCTACGTAATAACAAAACACCCTAGAACCCGAGTAAGGTTTAAAAGAAAACTTAAAGCACTTACAGAGTCCTTTAGGGAAACGTCTATTGTAGCTAAGCCTCTGGAAGCACACGAGCACTCTTATAATATAGATAGAGAGATGCAGCTATTCGCTAGGATAAAAGATCCTACTATTCTAGTTAAAGATGTGTTCCTAGAAGAGATTGAATCTAAACCTGCAGAAGTTACTATTATTGAAGAAGTAACTTACACCCAGGAAAGATACAATGAGCACAAACACAAAATCAAGGACCCCAGTAGATTTCGAAAAGGTTCTTAATCAACTATATTCCTCTAGACCTACTAAGTTAGCGTCTTTGATGGCTAATACTAGTATTCCTGGCGCTGCTGGGAATATGGGTAGTAGTATGTACAGTGCGAACGCTAATTTTTTAGCTCCGAACTCTATGCCCGGTTCAGGCAGAAGAGTTATGAATCCTGTAGATCAAGCTAACAAGTTACCTATGCAGGATGCTACTGTAAGCCAAGGAGATACTCAAGAAGCTCAAAACAGTTTAAAAGTGGATACGCAACAAGGCACAGGACCTATGTTAGGAGCCCCAGCGCAAATTAAAGCAGGCAGCGTTAAAACTGCAATGACCGAGCAAGAGCTGATGGCTTACTACGGTTCAGGAGGTGACTTATTAGGTATACCTGATAATAGCGGCTCTGTACCTTTAAACCCGCAACAAGCTCTAGGTCTTACTGCCCTAGGAGCTGCAGGTGTGGGAGCTAACAGAATGAGAACTCAAAACATGGCTAAAAGACAGTTACGTGGTGTTAGAGATGCTTACTTAGACGCAATAAAATCCAATAGCCTAGATAGAGAGACCTTGCGTAATTTAAATAAAGAATTAAAACTACGAGGCTCTATTGGAAGCTTAACTAAAGCACCTACTTTAGGTATAGCGGATGCTAACCTTTTAAAAGCTGAAAAGGATTTAGCAAAGAAACTTACTAGAACTCGGTATGGTAAAGTGTTGCCTATACTAGCAACTACTTTATTAGGCACTACACTATATAATAAACTACAAGATTAGGAGTATTAGTTATGGAACAATATATAAATGCTTTCCAACACGGTCGAGAACAAGCTGTATTAGATAATATGAATAAAGAAGCCTCGGCTGCTGACGTAGCTAAAGTATTAGAGATGTTAGGAAAAGCAGGGTCTGGGGCTACTAAAGAATTAGGATCTCTTTTAAAGAACGTAAAAAAAGTAGGTACGGGCGCTAAGTACTTAGGTACTGTGGCAGATCCTCGTAGCGCTTTATTAGGTGGTGGAGCTGCTACCGCCGCTAGTATGATTCCTGCAGTGCTATCTCTAGGCCAAGGGGATTTTGGAGAAGCTGCTTTACGAGCAGGAGCAGGAGGCTTAGCTTCTTTAGGAGCAGGAATAGCTGCCGGAGCCAATCCAGGTATCCTAGGTGGTGGTATGACAAGTCGTATGACTCACGAGCTAGCTATGCAAGCTAGATCTCCTGCAGGCTTGATCGGTACTATGGCCAGTGTAGTAGGTTTACCGGCAGCTCTTATCGCTTATGGTAAGATAAAAGGTAAAGAAGAAGCGTCTATTTTTTAAGTTAGAAAAGAGTAATTATGGATCTTAAGAGTAGTTTTATCCAAGGTATGCAAGCCCCTATACCTGTTCAGCAAATACCAGAGGACCTAGCTCCTTATTTACAAAGCTTACAGGCGCTCAAACAACACGAATCTAAGTATAAACAATTAGATAGAGTAGATAAATTCTCTAAAAGACAGGCAGAAAAAATGCGTAAAGAGATTGAGAAGAGTAAGTATGAGTATTATGAGGGTGAGGATAAGACTAGTAGCTTTAGTCCATTTAGACGTGCACTCGTTATTAAGACCGCTAAGAAGACACCTGAACCTACACCTAAACCTACAGCTGACAAGCCGGATGAGTATACTCAAAGGACTAGCCGCAGATTAAATGTATCTCCTACCGTGTTAAAAACTAGAGAAACCAGTAGCGATCCAGGTTCAGGACTTTATACACGTTATACTGACTACGACTCTTTAGATCATGACCAACTTATGTCATCTCCTGATAATTATAAACAAGAGAATACTCTTAGCTACCTACCTGATGTAAGTGAACAAGCTGGCTACTTTAAGTCTTATGGTAGCGGATCTCAATTTGATCGAAATGTAGCTAGTAAAGAAGAGGTTATACGTGAGCAAAACCAGTTAGCTAGAGATTTAACCGAGGCCGCTACTACGTTTCCTAGAGTAGGGGGGTTAAGTAAGGATTATGATAAAAACCTAGCTTACGCTAGAGAAATAAGTCCTACTCCAGGCTTACTAGACGAAACTGATTTTACTAGTGACGTATACTATGATCCTATAATGGCAGGTTATAGGGGTAATCAAAGTTTACCTTTTAAAGATCCTTCAGTACTAAGACCAGCACCTAAGAAAGCTACCAAAACTGCCCCTACCAAAACTGCCCCTACAAAAACTGCCCCTAACTTATCACTACGCAGAACCTCGCCAGCAATTACAGCAGGAAGATTTGTAGAGCCTGCCTTAGAACAAGTACAACCTAATCTGCCTGATAAACCTGTTCTGGACCTAAGTGATGTACCCTCTCCTGTAAAAGTACCTAGTTTTGCTCAAGTAGATAAAGCTAATTTAAAACCTACCCGAGAGGAATACCAATTAGCTCAGCAAGCTGCTTTAAAACAAGATCCCAGATTACAAAGAGCACTACAACGTAGTGGAGGCAGCTTAAGTAGGAGAGATAGAGCAGAACTAGGCATTCTAAGTAACCAAGGAGCTAGACGATTAGCTAGAGAAAGAGAGCAGAATCGGGTATCCGATATAAATAAGCGACTACGTCCAGAGTATGAAGAGGCTACTAGAGCTAATAAAAGCAGAGATGCTAAACTAGAAGCAGCTAAACTTGATTTTGATAATAAAGTTAAAGAGCGTGAGGAAGCACAAAAAGGGTTTTTAGCTAATAGAGACTTTAACTTAGGATTCAAAACACGAGCACAAGGAGCCCAAGCAGAGAAAGAGTACGACGATCAATTAGATCGGGCTGATGCTTTTACACGAGATCAAGAAGAGCTAGCTAGGCAAGACCGCGAAAGTATCTTAAAAAACTATTTAGGGGGAGAGAACATACTTAGCTCATTGGCTAATCTAAATAATAGATTAACAAGTAAGCAAAGAGCCAGGCAAGAAGCAGTTGCTAAAGATACAGCCCAAGCAGAGAAAGAGTACGACGATCAATTAGATCGGGCTGATGCTTTTACACGAGATCAAGAAGAGCTAGCTAGGCAAGATAGAGTTAATAGAGAAACTTCCTTATCTAATAGCCTGTTTAATGAGCTTAGCAGCACAGCTACTCCTGAAGAAGTGCAGAGATCTCTCGAACAAGGCAGATACCCTGCGCCTATAGCTAGGATGATTACAAACGACGTACTTCCCAGACTGAAGCAGGACCGTCTACAACGTATCGGTAGAGGGCTTGAACAAATGAGAGGTGATCTATTCGATGATTCTGATGATGTAGCAGAAAGAGAAGCTATAAGAAGAGGGATTGATAGTGATAACCTTGAAACCGCTAAGCGTTTCAATAATACAAGCCCTTATTTAGGAGGTAATTTTGAGGATCGATCTAATATTAGATATAGTAGAACTCCTAAAGTACCAGAGCCTAGCTACTCACAATATTTTTCTGATAGATTTCAAGATCTTAAAGATTATGGCAGCGAGTTAGCTTCAGATGCAAATAGATTAGGTACTAGATTACTACGACCAGTAACTAGTAGGGTACAAGACCTTGCTAGTGATGCTATACAGAATTTTGACTTTGTAAGAAATATGGTAGGAGACGAAGCCGCTCGTAAACTAAATGAAGAACTATTTTATGCAACAGGTCGAGGTGAGTATCTTGATAGAATGGGACTTCAGCAGAGAGAACCAGGCACTGAGGACGCTGATAGAATAAACAAAATAAGATCTTCTTATCGTTCTGGGCAAGGAGATTACTCTCTAGATAGTTATATAGATAGACAGCTAGATAAAGCTATGAAGGCTTATGATCAAGACAGACCAGTGCCGGATAGAAAAGACGAAGCAGCTTTTGATCAGTATAATCAAGATAGGGAAAATTATAAAAAAGATTCTTTAGATAACTTGAGAGACTTCTACGGCAGAGAAGGCAATCAACTAGGAACCGGATCTATTAGAACAGATAATCCATATAGAGAGGCTCTTGACTTTACGCAAGATGTGTTTTCTGATCCTAGAAAATTCTTAGATCGAGCAGCTATGGGAGCTAAAGAAAAGTTTGATGACTTCATAACCGATATACCTACCAGTAGCAACCAGGTGTATAATCAACTAGATGTTAATAATCCTTTAAGACAGTTCTTTGAACCTGAGGGATTAAGAGATCCTGTTAATGATGTAACTGCACTCGAACAAGTTATGCGTACTGATCCTGATGTAAAAGAAGCTTTAACAAGAATATATGGTACTGCAGCGAATAATCCTGAAGAACTTTCTTTACTTATAGGCAGAGGCATGTCCTCCGATAACCCTAGATTAAGGAGCAAAGCTCTTGAGGCCATGACCATACTAGAAGATCAACTAGTAAGGCAAGATGCTAATAATACTAGATATTTTGACAGAGATGAGCAAGGCAACGTGGTAAATCGAGAAATGACTCCTGAGATGGAGGCAGACTTCCAACAAAGAGATGAGTTACTTAGAAATACTCTAGCGCAAATCAATAGTAATACCAGATATCCTGGCGGTCTTACAATGTTAGACTTTGCTAGTAACATGCAGAATTTAAATAGTGAATTAGAGGGGTTAGACCCAAACGATCCTAGAGCCCGAGAAGCCGAGAAGCAATTACTAAGCAACATAGAGCGTCTAGATCCGGACCAAGCAGAACAAATGTTACAAGCTATGGGCATTGTTAATAGAACTACCGGTAGGATTAGTGACTATCCTCCAATAGATGTGGATAAAATTAAAGACAAGCAATCATTACTTAGGTACTTATATTAGAAGGTGAGTAGTATGCTAACTAAGCAAGCACAGATAGATCTATACTCTTATTGCTATGATCAAGGGGTTACCAATGCATTAAAGCAAGCAGGTTTAAGTAAGGTAGCCAAACCTAACAAACAAACCTCTAAAAAAGAACAGAGCAGTAAGGTAGATAGTTCCTTTAAAGGTACTAAGGACGTAATCCTCAAAACTAAAGAACTTAGCCAGCTTAAAAATATGAGCGATAAAGCAACTACTGCAGTAGATAAGCTAATTAGTAGGGGGGTTAAACAACTACCTAAAAACACGCAAAATATAGCAAATAAAGCGGTAGGTAAAGGTAAAAGCGCTTTAAAAAGTAAACTAGTAGGTGCCATAGAACCTTTATACGTAGGCTACAAAGCTTTAACACCTCAAGGTAGGCAAGATTTAATAAAAGAGTACCCAGTAACTGCGCCCAAACCCAAATCTATAAAAGATGCTGTAGTAGACCCTCTTACGGACGTAGTATCTTTTGCTTCAGCACCTCTAACTATTAGTGGCCTAGCTGCAGGAGCTAGGACTTATGACAGAGCTCAAAAAGGATCCAAGGTGCACCAAAAAGCTATACAGGATGCGGCTTTAAAAGGAAACACTAAGGAAGTTAGACGACTAGTTAGTGCAGATCCTAGATATAGATTTTAAAAGTAGAAAGAAGAGTGACATGCTATCTAAACAAGTACAGCAAGATGTATACTCTACGTACTATACCAAGGGCGTAGAGAAAGCACTAAACCAGGTTAAATTAGCAGGTCTCAGTGATAGGAATAGAGATAACTTACTATACCTACTTAAGGCTATAGAGAGAGAATCTATGGGAAGTACTTTACGTTCTAATACTTTATCAGACGGTATAAAAGCAGTGCAAGCAAAGAAGCTTAGACAATTTCCCTTTATAAGATCAGCCTTACTGGTCGGAAATACTTTTATGAGCAGCTAAATAACTAAAGAAAGGTAGCTAGGTATGCTAACTAAACAAGCTCAAGACAATATTAAATCTGAATACTACACTCGAGGTGTAGAATTAGCTTTAGAGCAAATTAAAGAAGCTGGTGTAAAAGATGTAATTAAGAAAATGATACAACTACCCTCTGTAGGTTCAGGAGCCCTATTAGGTGGAGGAGGCACCGCTCTTGGTTTAGAGGCTTTACGCCATTATGGCGTAATACCTTCTATGGGAGGCTCCTTAGCAACTTACTTAGCTCTAGCAGGAGGTGGCGCAGGCGCTATGGGTGCTCAGAAAGCCTCGGGTAAAGTACTAGACTTAGCTGATGCAGGTATTCAAAAACTACTCAAGAAGATGAAGAAGTAATCTCTAAGCACCCAATACCATTATTTTTTAAGTACTTAATACCATCTCTTGAATAATTATTACTCTCATAGATAACCATAGTTATTCCAGCATGATGCAGTAACTTAGCACACATAAGACAAGGCTCACAAGTAATAGCTATAGCCATATCTAAGGTACTGGCTCCTTGTCGTGCAGCATTGCAAATAGCATTCATTTCAGCATGGTGACACCCTATTTGTATCTGTGTGCCACTAGGACATTTACGCTCACATTTTGTTCCCCCACATAAGCTTCCCCCTTTTCTTGGTGGGCCATTATATCCGTCTGCTATAATTACGTATGTACTTGGATGAAAAATAATAGCGCCTACTTGTCCTCTGGGACAGGGGCTCATAGTAGCCAGTAGCTTAGCGCCCTCTAATCTTAATTTATAATGTTTATTAATAGGAGATTCCATAATGTCACCTTATATGCAAGCGTATGAAGCTGGTATAAAGCTAGCAAAAACAGAATTCTTTGACAAGGTTGCTGCCCCACCTAAAGTACAACAAGTAGGCGCGCCCTCCGGAAATACTAAATCAGTAAAACCACCAGCTCCAAAAGCACCAGCTCCAAAAGCACCAGCTCCAAAAGCACCAGCTCCAAAAGCACCAGCTCCTAATAGATCACAAATAGCTACGGTACGAGGAGGAGTTCCTAAAGGAACTAGGATGTCAAGGCCAGCACCTTTGAAATCTACCAGCTCAGCACAAAGGCCAGCTCCAAAGCCAGCTCCAAAGCCAGCTACAAGGCCAACTAGAACACCCGCTACTAATCAAACGCCAGCACCTGCACCTACTAAAACTAGAGGCTCAGTGAGTGCACCCTCTTCAGGAGGTGCGTCGCTGTTGAGTTTAGTAGCTCCCGAAAGAAGGCAGCAAGCACAACAACTTATAAGTACCGTGGCTAAAAGAGAAAATAACCGTTCTATGCCTCTTACACAAAGTGAGCAAAGTAATTTAGATAGCGCGAAGCGTGAGTTTTTACCTCAAAATTTGCAAAGACAAGTCGATAAAATACAGGACCCTAAGCAAAAGCAGATGGTATCAGAGAACCTTAGAAAAGAATTACAAAAACAACAAGGTGGCTCATCTCAACCCACGTCTACCCCAGCACCACGGCAAGGTTCTAACACTAGCCAAATCAGCGATGCGGATAAACAGAGAGTAGATGAGCTCACCCAAGCACGTAATATGCTTAGCAATGCTTTTAATCGTATAAGTTCTGGTGCAGGAGAAACAATGGATTCTTTAAAAGACACGGGAAGAAACTTAATGTCGGGGGCAGAAGATATTTACAACAATATGTTCAGTTCAGAAGAAGAACCTAACCAGAGTCTTCCTGCAGAAGAGCAACCTAATATGAGTGTTGCTCCTTCTCAACCAGAACCCCAGTTTACAATGCCTAACTTTGAAAACTTATCACTAAATCCCAACTTCTTAGGGAGAGGTATGGGAAGATCTTCTGCCATACAAGGTGAGTTTGGTCAAAAGTCAGAACCTAGTTTCTTAGATAATGTAATGGGCAGAGTAGGAGACTTTGCTTCAAATTTCGCTACTAACTATATGTCATCGCAACCACTTAGGGATTTTGAAGATAAACAGTACGGTACTAGTGATGCTATGGATGACGCTGAGTTTGATAGCATGAATAATGCTTATATGGACGCTTCTAATCAAGAAACTGCAGCTAAGTTAGAAGACACTCCAGGTACTCTTGAATACGAGGCAAGAATGGAGCAGGAAGAAGCAGACGCTATAGCAAATCGTTTCGACGTTCAAAAAGGCGGGTATGGAAGACAGCTTAGAAGATTCCGAGAACAGTTTGGGCAAGACGACGCTACTAGAGAGCTTCTAGAAGGTATTAATTACCGAGACTTTGCTTCAGCACTTGGTAACCGAGGACTAAGAGTCGGAGACCAAATCGATGCTAGAGATATTATTAATAGACTCAGACAGCAACAAGGCGGCAGAGGTCCTGTAGATACAGATAGCCTTGGAGCTATTGGTATTAGAGACAGTAGAGGACGAGACGCTAATCGTGGTGCGCTAGGTAGACGCCGTAGAGCTGCGCAGCCTAGACAAAATACTGTAGAACGACCTAACCAGACCACTGAGTCTCCAGCTCTACCTTCAGGTACTTCAGACCTAACACCTAGAGAGAGAGCAAGACTATATGGAGAACTAGATTCTTTGTATGGTGAGCGAGATAGGATTTTTAGAGAAGCGGGTGGTGGAAGTAGAAACTTAAGTGCAGAAGAGCAAGCAAGTCTTGCGGATGCTAATAAATCTATCCAAGATTACGCAGGTTTGGACTCACAACTACTACCTATGTATAGAAGAGAAGGTCAGAGGGTTAGAAATCTGAATCTAGACCCAAGAATGCTAAGAGGACGTACAGCACCTAGAACAGGGCCTAGCGCCAGGGACCTAATTAATAAGCTAAGACAACAAGGAAGATAATAATGCAACTAACAAGAAACTTCTCTTTAAGCGAATTTAAGTGTCCTGATGGGGTACTACCCGAGGGCGAAGAACTAGAAAACTGCAAAGAATTAGCAGAGCAGCTACAAGTTCTTAGAGACCATCTAAATAAACCTATTAGAATTATCTCAGGCTATAGACATCCTGAGTATAATAAGAAAATAGGTGGAGCTAAGAAGTCTCAACACATGAATGCTAGAGCAGCCGATATGAAGGTAGCCGGTATGGCGCCAGCAGAGGTACATAGAATCGTGTTGCAACTTATCCGTGAAGGTAAGATGCTGCAGGGCGGCGTAGGTAAGTACTCTACTTTTGTACACTATGATACTAGAGGCAGAGCTGCTCGTTGGAGCGGAGGTAAATAAATATGTTAACTAAGCACCCTCAAACCGACGCCATTAAAGTAGCTTTTGATATAGGTAAAGCACTTGCGCAAAGCAAAGCTGCTGTTACTACTCCTATTAGTAAATTATCACCTACCAAAAAAACATTAGGAGGATTGGGGGCAGTAGCTGGTGGAGTAGGTGCCTCACTTGGTATTATGGATTTAGTAGAGCAAGAGGGCCTTGTTAAAGCACTTAGAGAACTTAACCTGGGGGATGAGATAGGTAAGTTGGTGCATGATCGGAATTACCTCTTAGAAGAAGGCACTAAAGAGTACGATAATCTCCTACGAAACGCGCAGAGTCTTATGAATATTAAGAGCTTAGATAATATAGAGAGCACAGTTAAAGACTTAAAATCACCTAAGTATAGTCTCCTTAGATACGAACCCTACATTAATAAATACCTAGATGCTTATAAAAATTCTCACTTATCTAAGTTACCTATACCTAGTATATTTGAAAATAAAGCAGAGTACTTTAGTCACCCTATGACGGAGCATTCAGCCCGCAAAGCTTTTGCAGATTTTAGAGATGCCGTACCCTCAGAGGAAATTAAAAAGATTATTAATAATAATAGATTCGACCATATCTTTAAATAACTAGTCCTCTAAACTCTGCTCTAGTTCCCAGAGCTCTTCTTCAATATCTTCCAATTCGGATTCTATGTCTAAATCAGGAAAATCCAAGAAGCTCTGAGCTTCTTTAAGCTTTTTCTGCTTTTTCTTTAGGTTCTTAATCTTATCCTTAATTTGATCTTTAGTTCTTAACATTCAAAAGGTTCTCCAGGGAAAGTTATGGAAGATACAATAAAACTCGCATTTAATATAGGGCAAGCTATTGCCAAAGGCAAGGGGTTAATAAACCAATTACCAGGGTTTGCTAGTAAAGCTGACAGATTTGTGTCTAAAACTACCCCAAGAGCCACTAAGATTCTTAACACTCCTTTAAAAAATCTAAGCTTAAAGCAAAAGCTTATAGGAGGAGGTCTAGGAACAGGAGCAGGCTTAGCAGCAGCTTATGGAGCTACAGAGCTATTAGAGAATGCGGGTCTTAGGGAGTTGATAGGTAAGCATCTCTATAAAGATTTAACACCTAAAAACCTAGAAATAGGAAGCGATGCTTTTAAGGCTCTACGAGATAAGACTCAGGATTATATGAATAGAGTTAGTATCCATAATTTACAAGAAGGAATTACTTCTTTAGAGGCTAAAAAAGCCCCTCTTATGGAAGCTTCAAATAAACTAAATATCCCAAAATCTTTAGATAGATTTTTTAGGGAAGCTACTGAAAAGTACCGTCCTGGAGCAGAAGAGCTGGGTTACTTAAGAACAAAAGCTCAATTACATAAAGCAACTAAAGGTTTTGGAGGCATAACAAGTCTTATACCTGGTCCTGGATCTGCTGCAGCGGTCAGCTCAGATTTAGCTAATTTAGCAGGTCAGATGGATGCTGCAAACAGTATTGCTATGGGTAAGTACTTAGGCATAGAGGAAGGCTACCTAAAAACGTTACGAGATAGAGTTAGAAATCAATTAGAAGATTCTTCTAAGTTTCCTATTACTGATCTAAGAACAAACATTAGCCAACAACTGAGTGGGTTAGGTGGAGAATCCCTAGCTAGGAAAGAAGTACTTACAGACGCTACTGCGAATCTATCAAATCCACAAAAAGTAAAAGACATATTTAAACAGTATAGAGATACTATGGCTAGCTCGCCTTCTTTCCCCTCCAACCCAGCCTCTAACTTTGATTCTTTAGCAAAAGAAAATATAGGATTTGCTAGTAAAGCCCTTGAAGATATTAAAACCAGATCTCCCAAAGCTCTTCAAAGTTTTGCGGAACAAATAGGTATTACTGGAAAACCTTTGGAGTTAGCAAGATCTCTAGCAGATGAGAGTGATATGTTTACCTATACAGGGTTACCTGCGAATGTAAAATCTACTATTGTAGAACAAATACAAGAAAGAGGTTCAGGGCAGCTCTCTGATACAGCTTTACAAGAAATAGTATCTTCTGCCGTTAAAAAAGGAATGGGTAATGAGGCAGGAGAGGCCCTATTAAAACGGCTATTTAGAGAAGGTAGTGAAGAGGCTGTTAAGAAAACTAGTAAGGATCTAGTATCTAAATTACTAGGCGTTGTACTAGATACTAAAGATGCTGTTGATACAGGTAAATTACTAGATTATTTAGATGGCAAGCCTTTAAAGGAATTTTTAAAAGCAGATGAAATGTTGGGTCTTAAAGGTAATTTCCAAATAGACACTCCTTTAGCAGTAGATAGAGCTATAAAAGACTATGGGTTAGCTTATAATCAAGATAGTTTAAAAAACTTAGCTGAAACTATACAGAAATCGAGAACAGGATATGGTAAGGCTTTAGAACAAGCCGCTAGGTCTAATAATCAAGATAGAATACAGCAGATAGTAGATATGAATCCTAGATTTAGGTTTTGAAAGAGAACTCCCATGTTAACAAAACAAGCAGAAGAGAAACTAGCTCAAGAGTACTACTTTTTAGGGCTTCAACTAGCGGCTCAAGAAGTAGGTTTAGTAAAAGAAGCTAATATTAAAAATATATCAAAGAAAGCAGTAAAAGAATACTTAGCACTATTTGGAGGGCTAGGCGGAGGCGTAGCCGCTAGTGAACTATTAAGTAGACTAGGGCTTTCCTCAAATGTTATGGGAGGAGTTACTGATTTTATGGTAGGTGCTCCTCTTATGGTGGGTGGTATATCAGGAGCTCATCAATTATCACGAAAAGGGCTAGACAAGCTTATTAAATAACAAGCTTATTTAATTAGATTTCACACTTACCACCGTCGCAGAACTGATCATCGGTATCATGCACGTTACCTGTAACGCTAATTTCACCTGTAATTTTATTTTTTAGCTCCCAGTACTCTTCTTCAGAGATCTTAATATAAGGAGCTTGTTCATACTGGTGATCAGAAATAGGAAGAAGACTAACCGACTTTAATCTTGTCTGGAAATGATCTAAGCAAGCCTCGATGTCTTTGGCCTCGTCTTTTCTGAAAGTAACCGTAATACTAACTTGGTTATCAGCCCAATAAGCTTGCAGATCTGCAGCATTAGCAAACTGTTGCCACATACTAACATCGTCTTTACTTAGTGCAAAGTTTTCCTCTTTAACAGGAAAGCTAACTACCCAAGTATTAGGAGCATACTTACAGAGCTCTAGAGGATATCCCGCAGAACGAGCAGCTTCTACTAAGGGACTAGTGTCATCAACCCGGACGTTCCTAATATAGTACTCACTATGAGCATAGTGTATCCCAGGAGTAGCACCACACAACAAGCTAACAGTACCACTAGGCTTTACTGAAGTTGTTTTAATGCTTTTTGGAACACATAACCAATCGGAGTATTGTGTATCAAGTGCTTGTACGTACTTCCATCCGGAATTACATCCCTCCAAGTAACTGTATCTACCGAATTTAGCCATCGCTTGCGTAATACCAGACTGGCTGCAACCAATACGCCTATTACGAAGAGTAACACTGTTAGTATTACTATTATGAGTAGGAATAAGTGTAACTGTTTTGGCGTATAAATAAGCATATTTAAGTGTCCTTTGCCAATCAGAAAGATCTTCGTGGTTAGCAGGAAATGTTTCTACCAAGCAGCATAGTTCATAGGGCTCAAGACTTTGTTCGCTGCAAGGATTACTACCCATTACTTTTATATCTTTATTATCTGCAGGATCAATCATCCGAGAATATTCTCGCATATTGTCTAGCCAGATAACCCCGGGTTCCCCGTTAGTAGCTATAAGAGGGGCTATAGTACTATAGTCTTGTCCTACTGAGGCTTTAATACTATTGTTACTAGCCCAACGTCGGTCCATAAGAGCCTCTTGATCTTGTTTAAGCTCTATAAATTCTTGATCGCCAGGCTCTCCAAACATAATTTCTGCAGTGCGGCGAATACCTCCGCTTACTACGCATTTTCCAATGTAATTAAAGATATCTACAATCTGAGAAGTAGTAATAGTGGCGTTAGAAAGAAGCCCTGGAGTATCTAGCACCTTATGAATATTATCAACTAGCTCTACAAGTGGGTCAGGCCCTGAGCTAAATCCACCAAACCCCTTAAGAGGTGCTCCTTTAGGGCGTAGTTGAGAGTAATCTATATCTCCAGCAAGTTTGTGCTTACCTACGTAGCTATCTAGTACATGTCTAATAAGATCTACCCAACCTTCTCTAGAATCTTCCACTACAAACACAAGCTCTTTGTCTACTATAGGTTTACATAAAGCAATCTGATCTGCCCCTAGAGTATCTCCTCCTACTCCTACACCTAACATACTCATGTCCATTAAAAAGCAGAAAGGATCTGCAAAATTCCAATACAAATCTTGAGTACTAACAAACGCACAATTATTAAGCGCTGCCCCACCTTTTCGTTCGATAATGTCAGTTCCCATTACCCACAAACCACGGCCAGGAGGCAACCATTTAAAGTCCCACATACGTGTAAACATCTCCTGCGCAGAACGTTGAGCTTTTGAATCTGACCAAGGTAGATTGTGTTGTAAGCAATGTGACTTTTGTACGCGATACACGCCTTCTACCACTCTTTTACAGGTTTGCCAAAACTCTTCGGTAACTCCTTCGGAAAGAGGCCTAGCATAAGTTCTTTTATATGTGAAATAGCCAATAGGACCCCAACTAGGTTGAGACCCTTCATAATTTTCAATAAAAGAAGCATTTAGTTCAAAATCTGCGTATTTAATCACGTATTCTTACCTTCCATTACAGCGCAATGCGCTTTCCATGTTGCGGGGTATAGTTCCTTAATTTCTTGTTCCATAGCTTGCGCTAAAACTCTTATCTCCCATTGAGATTCTTTTTTGTTTCTTAGATGTATAAACTTCAAGCAGTTGTGTAGGTTTGCTGTAGCAATGTACTTACAGTACATGTTTTGTGGTAGAACCATTCTTGCTTGCTCCCTACACACCCCCCCTTTTACTAGACTATTGTAGATCTTAATACTTTTACGGGTATGGGATAATACCGCTTCACTGGCTTTAGTAGGCCAAATTAAATTAGTACCAGGTACAGTGTCTATTACAGGGTTAGTATCCGTATCTTCAGAAGCTTGCCTATTAGATTTATGTTGTGGCCTAAAGGTTTCTGGAGTGTAGAATTCCAACTCTTCACTTGTATAACGTCTGCTTACTTCATTATAACTCCAGGTTCTGTGCCGCATATGCTGCCTAGCTACGAATAAAGGAACAACACACCTAAATTTTAAAGTACAGTGTTCAAACGGAGAAGTATGCTTATTTTTATATAAGTAATTAATCAACTTTTCGTCTTTCTCAGATAAAGCTGAGTGCTCGACATTAAAACTTACACGAGCAGCATTAACAATATCTAAGTCAGAACCCATATAATCTAGTAGTTCACAAGATCCTATACTATCATTGTACAGATATGTTTTCATAGTAACTCACAAGGTTAACTGTATGGTTATTGAGGAATTAAAAACTCTAGCATCTAGAGCTAGTGAAATTAGAGAGTACATTAAGTCAGAAGAAGGAAGTAAAACTTCGTTAGTCCTACCAATGCTAGGAATACTAGGTTACGATGTTTTTAATCCCAAGCACCTGATGGCTGAATTAACCGCAGATGTAGGTATAAAACGAGGTGAAAAAGTAGACTATGCCTTGATGTCTTCTGGGAAAGCAAAGCTTATTATAGAATGTAAAAAAATAGAAGATAAATTAGAAGAATCTAGTGTTAGCCAATTATTTAGATACTTTACAGCTCTTAGAGTTAAGTTTGGAGTATTAACTAACGGCATAGTATATAAATTTTATAGCGATCTAGAATCCCCTAACATAATGGACGGTACTCCTTTTTTCGAGTTTAATCTAGTTAGTCATACACATGCAGATATAGAGTTTTTGATGAGATTTAAGAAGGGCAGTTTGGTGGGGCAGATGAAAAGTCTTATAAAAGAATGTAAGAAGCGTAAGCTTCGTGCTATTATAAGAGACAATATACGAAACACTTTAGAACTACGTCCTCAGTTTATCCTAGATCTAAAAAAAGAACTAGATAGCACCAGCTTATGCTCTTCTTCTAAAAAAGAAGTTACTCAGATAGCCCAGCATTTAGTTATAGAAGAATGTTTACGAACCATAGAAAATAGTTTAGACCCTGCAGTTTTAGAGCCTAAAATTAGAGCTATATTAAAAGGTATCCTAGGTAACCCTTTGGAAAACTCTTTAGTATACAGACAAACACCTAGTTCAGTGTTTATAGAAAACCCAGAAGGAGCTATATTTATTAGAGTATTCTCTAACGGGCTAGATTTGAAGATTAGTTTTAGTAATAAGCAATCACAGAAGAGCCTCAGAGTAATAGATGATTTATATCTATACAGAGATAAAATAAAGGACTTAGTGAGTAATGGTCAGTAACTATTTAAACCCGCCACTAACCAAAGTAAGTGAGACTATATCAGAATCTGCTATGGCTAGGGAAGAATACGCTAATACCAAAATGCCTAGGTTATTTAGAGAATCTAAAATGCAGGATGTTATTACAGATGCCCTAGGATTCGATGAATCTAATTCTCCTAGTTTCCACAAAAATAAGGATCCTGAACTAAAAGGATCTAACGCTTACTACGATCCTAGACAACATGAGATACATTATGATTCAGGTGAATGGACTCCTGGTATTCTAGCACACGAAATAGGGCACTCTACTATGGGAATAAGTCCTCTTAGTAAGGCTATGAATATAGGAGGGACTTTAGCAGCAGCATCGGCACTCCCTTTGGCTATAGCGGCGGATTCTTCTACAGCTAGTAAGTATGCTCCTACTCTATACGAATCTTTGACAGCCTCTGGCGGACTTAAAAATAAACTTAAGCTACTAAAAACTGGTTTAAAAGGAAGAGGATCTAAGTGGGCGGTAGGTGCAGCAGTTGCTGGAGGCTTAGCTACTTTAGCAGAGGAAGCTAGAGCCTCACTTAAAGGAGCAGAAGGTATAGAAGCTTTAGAGGATAAGGGAGTACTATCTGAGGAGCAAGCAGATTTAGCTAAGAATACAATGAGAAATGCTTATATGAGCTATCTACTGGGAGTTCCTCTAGCTACTTTAGCGGATATAGGAACAAAGAATTATGTAGCTTCTTTTGTACCCTCTAAATTTAAGATGCCTTTAGCAGCGGGCCTAGGAGCGCTGGGAGCATTGGGGGTAGCCCAAGGTTACGGATACTTAAATGCCTACAATCCTATCTCTAGTATAGCTAGCAAACATTTACATAGTAATTTAGGAGAGCATAATGATTAGTGATATGTTATTAGATTTAACGGACACCGTAGTAAATAATTACATTAAAACAGCAGGAGATTGTGGCTGCAATGAATGTAGTTCCAAGTCAAAAGACTTAAAAAGAATTGCTGCAGATATGTTAGTAAGCAAAGAAGCTGGTGTTAAGAAAAAGTACCAAGCTAAAGACGGTGGTTTAAATAGAAAAGGTAGAGCTCACTTTAAAAGAACACAAGGGGCCAATTTAAAAAGACCTGTGAGTAAAAAACAGGCTAAAAAGTCACCTAAATCTGCAAAACGTAGAAAAAGTTTCTGTGCTAGAATGGGAGGCATGAAAAAGAAACATAATATAGATTGCTCTAAAACTCCTGATAAGAGTATTTGCAAAGCACTTAGAAAGTGGGATTGCTAGATGAAGTTTGCTCCACAGTTTGAAAAGTATCGAGATAAAAAACTAAATATTTTAGAGGTAGACTTACCTAGTATAGAGCTAAGCAGACCTCCCGAAGATACTAGCCATGTAACTCGTATGGAGTTAGATGAAATTGAGGAGCATACCTCAGAAGCTAAGTTACCCAAAGCATTGATAGCGGTAGCCGATAAGGATCCTATAAAACTTTTTACCGCTACAGCTAAAAAGCATAAGTTAGACCCTCTAGAAGATAAAGCAGAACTAGTTTCTCAAGATTGGAATACCATAGCTTTTTACTTTAAAGATAGGTTTAAAAGACGAAGGCCTTACGAGGTTCAAAAAGAGTACGATTTAAGCTTCCCTGTTAATAGGACCAGCTCTTCTGAATCCCCTAGCTACCCCTCAGGACATGCACTTATGGGTTACGGCTTAGCTGAGTTTTACAAAGAGCAATATCCTTATCTTAATGAAGAATGGGACAATATTGCAGATGTTATTGCGCATAGCAGAATACAGATGGGTGTACATTATCCTTCCGATATAAAAGCTAGTAAGCGTATTATTAGTCAGGTAAAAGAGCAGCAAAAAACCGCTTCGGAGCGGCTTAGAACCACGATATTTGGGGTAGATCCTGCAGGCAAGTTACTCCACGGATTTGGCGGACAAGGTTTCTATAAGTTTCCTGGGGGAGGTGTAGATGCTGGAGAGTCGATTATCGACGCAGCTAAACGAGAGCTCTTAGAAGAGGCCGGCTACGACGTAGATTCTATAGAAGAGCTACCAGGCTTAGACACTACTGACGCAGTGGCTTCAGGAAGTGCCAAAGGACACATGGGGCATGGGTCTAGTCGCACTAAGTACTTACTAGCTAGACTAGGTAAACGCAATGAATCTTTATTAGGCTCTGAAGGAGACGCTATAGCTAACCTACAAACAGCGCCTATTGAAGAAGTACTACAAGGTCTAGAAGGAGATATGCTTTTCGGTAGCGGTGTGGCTGAGAGTAACTACCAGGCTCTTAACAGGGTTAAAGAACTTCTTAGTAAAACAGCCGAAGAGCAACCTCTACTTAGGCATAGATCTACCTTACTAATTAGAGACCCCGAGACTGGTAAGTTGTTAGCCGCTAAAAGTCCAAAAGAAAGTAAAGCCAGCCCTTTCTTCTTCCCAGGAGGTGGTTTATATGACGATGAGTATGACACTCCTAGAAACCCTAGTGATGAGGATATTCTAGAGGGTGCTCGCCGTGAGGCTCTTGAGGAGTTAGGTATAGAACTAGATAACCCTAGAATAGTAGGTTCCTTTGGGAAAGAACTAGAAGGTTGGTGGAGGGAGAAGACCTTAAAAAACAGAGGTGTGCCTTATGTCGGTGGACATGAACATTATGTTTTAGCTGATAAAGGCAAGGAGGATAGATCTATGTACAATGTAGAGGGTGATGCATTTGAGCAAGGTGACTACTATGACCCAAAGGAGATTGTAAAGGCATTAACTCGGGCCGCTAATAGCGACTCTGAATTTGCACCTTTTAATAAGGTACAAGTAAAGGCTATAAAAGATAATCTTCTAAAAAAAAACGCTAGCGACCTCAGCGTCTTAACAACGGTGCCTACTCAGAACTTAGACCTAATCATGCGAAAAGGCCTCTACTCACAGAAGGCTATGCTCGACGATCCAGAGGTTCTATCTGCTTTTTTAGCTCAGAGAAATGCTGACAAGGCATGGAAGGATGATGAGCAGTATGACGAGAAGCGGTTTAAGGAGCAGTATTATAAGCGTAGAAAATTAATAGAGGACAAAGGTGGGTCTATGGAAAGCCTAGAAGGCCCTAGTGTATTCTTTACCGAGCCTGACCCAGATAAGGTATCGGATCCTCGTCACTTTATTAATAAGTTTAATACAGAAACCCTTAGAGTGAATTTAGCTAAGTTACTAAAAGATATCCCAGACACTAGAGTACATGGTGCTGAGTTAAGTCCCTGGGATGAAAAGGCTTTTGAAGCCGATCCAGATAACTACTATAAGCAAGTACATCGAGATATTACTCCCGAAGAAGTAGCTTCATTTATAGATAGAGGTTCCAAGGACCTTTGGAAGGACTACTCAGAAGAGTCGTTAGGTAGATACTATGCTAAGGATGTCCCACACGCCTTCATACGCACCCCAAGCGGCATCATTCCACCCGAGTACCTAGAAAGGGTAGAGAAGACCTCAGAAGCAAAACCCTTACTACGGCATAGGGCTACCTTGCTTATAAGGGATCCCGAGACTGGAAAGATACTAGCTGCAAACAATAGAGATGATTCTCGTTTCGACGGCATAAGCCCCTACTTTTTCCCAGGAGGAGGCCTCTATGCAGATGAATACGATACTCCTAGAACACCTACAGAAGAAGAGATACTAGCGGGAGCTAGAAGAGAGGCGCTAGAAGAGTTAGGTATAGGACTAGATAATCCGAGTGTAATAGGATCTACCGAACTACTTTTACCTAAGTACAAAGAGAAAGCCCTAGTGTCTAGAGGAGTACCTTATATAGGAAAGCAGGAACATTATGTTTTAGCTGATAAAGGTAAGGCAGATAGCTCGCTATATAATGTAGAAGGAGACGCTTTTACTAAGGGTGATTACTATGATCCCCAAACCCTGTATGAATCTTTGGAAAGGTATGGTCGTGGGGATAACTCACACGCCCCTCTTAATGCTGGTCAAGCAAAAGCTATAAAAGAACACTTACTAGCTAAGACCTCCAGCGCCAAAGAGCAGCTAAAGCACATCTTGGTTACCGGCCACTCAGGTGCAGGTAAAACTACCTATGCACGGCAGTTAGCAGAGCAGCTAGGTATGCCGTTGCACGAGTTAGATTCTAGGGCTAAGGAA
>Ga0160423_10001160_pt1 | contig 22002 bp, 17 predicted proteins | sample CRUFie14St8metaG_FD_108191 | JGI IMG/M metagenome (GOLD analysis project Ga0160423, IMG submission 108191) | Marine microbial communities from the Costa Rica Dome - CRUD Field 142mm St8 metaG | ecosystem: Environmental > Aquatic > Marine > Oceanic > Photic zone | place: Costa Rica: the Eastern...
AATTTAATGCTCTTTTTTCTGTTGCATCTAAAGCTGCTTCTTTAAATGCTTCAGAAAATGTTGGATGAGCATGACAAATTCTTGCTATATCTTCAGCAGATGCTTTGTATTCCATTGCGACAACTGCCTCAGAAATTAAATCAGCACATCTAGGCCCAATCATATGAACACCTAAAATCTCATCAGATTCAGAATCGCATATTACTTTTATAAAACCATCTAAATCCATTGAAATTCTTGCTCTACCATTTGCCTTAAATGGAAATTTACCAACTTTGATTGACCGACCCTCATTTCTCAGTTCTTTTTCCGTCTTCCCTACAGAAGATACTTCAGGCCAAGTATAAATTACACTGGGAACTAAATTATAATCTATATGTGGGATTTGACCAGCAATAGTTTCAGCAACAAAAACACCCTCTTCCTCAGCTTTATGAGCTAACATTGGACCTTGAATTACATCTCCTATAGCATATATATTAGAGGTGGAAGTTTGCAACTTTTTATTTACTTTAATTCTTCCTCTTTCATCAACATCAATAGAAAGGTTTTCAAGGCCTAAACCCTCAGTGAATGGTTTTCTACCAACTGAAATTAAACAATAATCAGATTTATCTTTAATTTCTCCCCCCTCCTTGTTTAGAGAAATAACTTCAACTTTTTTTCCAACTGTTTTAACTGATTGAACTTTGTTTGATAAATTAAATTCAAAATTTAAGTGGTTTGTAAGTACTTTTTTTAATTCATCTCCTAAGCTTTTATCCATATAAGAAATTATTGAATCTGAATAATCAAAAACTTTGACCTTAGCCCCCAATCTTGCAAAAACAGAACCCAACTCCAAGCCAATTACACCAGCACCTATGATGGATAATGTTTTTGGGCACTCTTTTAATGATAAAGCTTCAGTAGAAGAAATAATTCTTTTTTTATCAAAGTCAATAAAGCTTGGTATTATTGGCTTTGAACCAGTTGCTATAACAACATTTTTAGCTTTCAATGTTTTTTTATCATCATCGCATAAGACTTCAATATCCCCAGTTTTTGTTAATTTACCTAAACCATGAAAAACAGAAATTTTATTTTTTTTCATTAAAAAATTTAAGCCCTCAGAATTCTCTTTAACTACTTTTGATTTTCTACTTACCATTTTAGGGAAATCAAATTTTGGAGTAGCTTTGATACCGTGTTCCAAAAACTCAGTATTAGCTTTATGATAAAGTTCTGAAGATTCTAATAATGATTTAGAAGGAATACAACCAACATTTAAGCAAGTTCCACCTAGAGAATTGTATTTCTCAATTATAGCAACTTTCATTCCCAATTGAGAAGATCTAATAGCACAAACATAACCACCAGGTCCTGAGCCAATAACAACTACATCAAATGATTCCATAATCTTTATTTTTTCTATTTATTATTATACTTAAAACTAAAACGACAGCAAGATAAATGAAAATTAAAATATTTCCATATTTAACATAAAATGTTTTAGAAGACAATAAACTAATTGGAGTTATAAAAGTATCTGTTTTATTTGGATCAATAATTTTTTCAAAATATCCTAAAGGATTAATTACACTGGATATACCTGTATTTGCTGACCTAACTACATATCTTCGATTCTCTATTGCTCGAATTCGTGCATAAGAATTGTGTTGCTTTCTTCCTTGAGAATCACCCCACCAGCCATCATTAGTAATAATAAAAATAGCTTGAGCACCTTTATCGATAAATTCTCTAACATGATTTGGAAATACAGACTCGTAACAGACTAATGATGCAATTTTATTGTCATTAAATTCTATTAATGAAATCGAATCTTGAACAGAGAAATTACCTGCACCGCCTGCAAGACTCAAAAAATTATCTTTAAAAAAATATTTTAAATAATTTCTAAAAGGTAATTGCTCTGCGCCTGGAACCAATTTTGATTTGTGATAATAACTTAATGAATCTGAGTTGATCTGTAAAACAGAATTATACTTTTTGATCTTTTGACCATCTAAAAAATGATCAATTGTAGCACCTAAAATTATATTGAGATTTTTATACTTTTCAACCATTCTAATAATATGAGCAATTTGATTTCTATTATATTGAATAGGTTTATCATTTATCAATGTAAACTGAGTTGATAAATAAGTTTCTGGAAAAATAACATAATCAATACTATCAGTTACATTATTTGTTAAATCATAAAACAGTTTTTTTTCAAATTTCCAAGACTGGTTTTCAAATTTAGTATTTGGATCTAAATTAGTTTGAGCAACTAAAACATTAATTTTCTTACCAGAGTATTTAAATGAAAGAGATAAAATTAAAGAACATGAAATTGGAATAATTATGAGAAACAATATATATATTAATTTCTTTATTTGTACGTGTCCAAAATCTAAATAAAATACATAAATATTATAAATACAATAATTAATTAGTATTACCCATAAACTTCCACCTAAAACACCAGTGTAAGAAAACCACTGAATCCAACTTGGAAGCTCTGAAAAAGCATTTCCTAATGTTAACCATGGCCAATTTAACTCCCAATTAAAATGGAGAATTTCAAATAAAACCCAAAAAAATGACAAGAAAAATAAAGGACTAATAAGTTTTATATTTTTTTTACATATGTGAAAAAAATATAAAACTATTGACATAAATAAAGAATTACAAAGAACTGCGAAAAGACCTTCTCCAAAAGCAGGAGAAGCTTTTTCAACCCAAAATGTTGTAGTGAAGTTGAAAATTAAAAAAGAAATATAACAACAAATAAAAAAAATAATATTACCATTTTTTTTTGTTTCAACCTCTTTTTGAATCAACAAAAGAGGAATAAAGGCAATAAATATAAGTGGGGTTAAAATAGTAAAATTTGTAGGCCAACTAAAATAAAATAACAATCCAGAAATAAAAGATTTAAAAATAAGCTGAAGCATTACCATTTATATTTAATTGTAAATACATTAGAGTATAATGCTGTAGAAGCATTCCCTAGGTCAGTAAGAGAATAATCAATAATGAAAGACCAAATATTAACACCGATTCCAAAATTAGGTTGGAATGAGATTTTTTCATCAAAAGAATCAATTAATTGTTCTTGTTGAAAATTTCCAATACCAAGTCTTAAAAAACCAATTTTTTTATAATCAAACTCTAATCCAAGTGAAGGATCAATACTTAATAAATTTGTAGAAATAATTGTATTTCTTTTTCCATCCCAAGTAATATTAAAATTAGCCTCCGATAACAGAGAAAAATCTTTGTGAATTGAGAAGTTTCTAGAAATACCAATTTTTACTTTTGGCGCAGTAAGTTCTATTCCATCTTCAGGTATATAGTTTCCAGATTCTAGATATTGTTCAGAATATTCATCTTGATTTATGTTCCAAAAATTTAAAGTACTTGTAAAATCATTTAAAAACAAACCTAAATTCCAACTTTCAATTGAGTATTGAAAACCTAAATCTAATCCAAACCCCCATGAACTTGCAAAAGGACCAATTTTTCTATGAATTATTTTTGTACTTAGACCATATTTAAGATTAAAATTTGTCGAATTAGCAAAACTAAAAATAGCGGCAAAATCAGAAGAGGAAAAAGTAGAAATGTTATTGTAATTTATATTACCATTTTCATCCAATATCTCAGTAGTATTTGGAATGTCGTCTACTCCAAATCTAATCAAAGCAACCCCCAAAACAAATGAAGAATCAACAGGCATTGCAAAGCCAACATAGTCAAAATCAGCAATTCCAGCAAAATAAGATGAATGCATTATTCCAAATTCATATTTTGAAACATTATTTAAACCCGCAGGATTATAAAATACAGATGTTAAATCATTAGTACTTGAAACTACAGAATTAGACATAGATATTGATCTTGAATCTAAGCCAATTGATAAAAAGTCATTACTATATTTTGACTGAGAATATGTAATTAATACACTTAATAAAAAAAACTTAAAAACCTTCATTAATTTATACCTTTATTAAAGATAAGTTAAATGTTATTATTTGGTAAACGATTTTTTAAATAATATATTACTGTAATTACAAGATACTATGTACTTTAAAAAACATTTAGCTAATATACTCACGCTAATAAATTTATCATTAGGGTTGACTGCAATATTTGTTGGCTTAATATTATCTAACGTTATATTATCATCAATACTAATTCTGACAGGAGTTTTATTTGATTTTTTAGATGGAAAAGTTGCAAGATTTTTTCAAATTGACAATGAATACGGAAAACAGCTTGACAGTTTCGCAGACATGATTACATTTGGCATCGGCCCCTCTGTAATAATTTTTTTATTAATTAATGAATATGATATTTATCTTGCTTGCATTGCATTTACTATCCCAATATTTTCTGCGTTAAGATTATCAAAATATAATATAGACAAAAAACAAGGTGATTATTTTATAGGACTCACCACCACTACGAATGCTATTTTATTTAGCTCTATTCCTCTCATTAGAAAATATAGCGATATTGAAATAATTAATAGTCTAATTGACAACAAATATTTTTTAGCATCAATTACAATTTTTTTTTCTTTTTTATTAGTAAGTAAAATAAAAACATTTTCTCTTAAATTTAATAACTCTAGTAAATTTGAAAAAAAAATAAAAACTTCATTTTTAATAATTAGTTTTATTTTAATTTTTATCTTAAAATTTTTATCAATACCAATAATTATTTTTTTTTATATGCTTTTATCTATTATATTTAAGGCAAAATAAATTTTATGAATTTTATTGCAAAAATAAATATACTCCCAAAAGAAGCGCTACTTGATCCACAAGGCAACGCTGTGAAAAAAGCCATGAATAATTTAAATTTATCAAGTCAAAAAGTTAGAATAGGAAAACACATTATCATAGAGCTTTCATGTAACGATAAAAAGGAGGCTTCCGAAATTATTGAGCAGTCTTGTAAAAAGTTATTGGCAAATCAAATAACAGAGGAATACACATATAAAATTGAAGAAGTTACAAATTAAAATTCTTTCCTAAATATAGCTTTTTAACTTCTTCATCATTTGCTAACTCATTAGAGTTTCCTGTTTTTAAAATTTTACCATCATATAATAAATATGACCTATCAGTTATTGATAAAGTTTCTCTTACGTTATGATCAGTTATTAAAACCCCTATACCTTTACTCTTCAATTTATATATCATTTGTTGTAGATCTTGAATTGCAATTGGATCAACACCAGCAAAAGGCTCATCTAATAAAATAAAACTTGGGTTAACAGCTATGGACCTTGCAATCTCAACTCTTCGACGCTCTCCCCCTGAAAGCAAGTCCCCTCTATTCTTCCTAATTTTACTTAATCCAAATTCGTTAATAAGTTGATTTAAAATTACTTCATTTTCTTTTTTGTTATTATTTAAATATTCAAGAACACATAAAATATTATCTTCTACAGACATTTTTCTAAAAATTGACGGTTCTTGTGCTAAATAACTTATTCCTTTTCTTGCTCTTATATACATCGGGTTCTTGGAAATATCTTCTCCATCTAACAAAACTTTACCATTATTAGAATTAACTAATCCAACTAAAATATAGAAAGAAGTAGTCTTTCCAGCGCCATTTGGACCTAATAAGCCAATTATCTCTCCTTTATTGATCTCAAATGACACATCATTCACAACTTTACGTTGATTGTATTTTTTTGTAATATTTAAAACTTCTAATTTCATCAGCTTTTATTTTTCTGTACAAATTGAACAACTAGTATTGAAAATTCATATAAAATAACTAATGGAAGAGAGATTAATAATTGACTTAGAACATCTGGAGGTGTAATTATTGAAGCAAGAATTAATACCAATACAAATGCATGCTTTCTATGATTTTTTAAAAACTTATTTGTAACCAAATTGAATTTTGCTAAAAAAAATATTATAAGTGGAAATTGAAAAGTCAAACCACAAAGTATTATAAATTTTGTTATTGTTTTTACAAATGAAATAAAATTTATATCATTTACAATTATATCACTCACATTAAAACTAGAAAGAAAATTTAAAGATAAAGGTGTTATAAAAAAATAACCAAATAAAATTCCTAGAACGAATAAAATTACAGAGAAAAAAATTAAAAGCTTAGCATATTTTCTTTCATCAGCATACATAGCAGGTTTAACAAACATCCAAAACTCCCACATTAAGTAAGGAAATGAAAAAATTATACCAGAAATTACTGAAACTAATAAAGACATGTTGAATTGACCTGCTATATCTAAATTTTGAAACTGCAAAGCAATAGGATTGAAACATAAATCTTCAGAAATTGAACAAAATAATTTATATGTAGGAAAGTCGGGATCTACAAAAGAAAATATAAACTTATCAAAAATGATCTTAATGTTTATAAAAGAAATAATAGTAAATAAACATATAGCTAAAAAGCTATATACTAAATGCCACCTAAGTTGTTCAATGTGACTTAGAAAGTTTGTTTTTTTTAACTGCTCTTTTTTCATTTAATACTAAATTATTTCTTCCTTTAAAATATCATGTAAATGAATAATGCCAGAATATTCATTATTACTTAAAACTAATAACTGGGTTATATTATATTTTTTCATTTCATTAAATGCACTAAAAGCTAGTTCATTTTTGTCAATTGTTTTTGGGTTCCTTGTCATCAATTTTTCTGCAACAGTATTCGAAATGTCATGGTTTTTTTGGAGATATCTTCTTAAATCTCCGTCTGTAATAACACCTAAAATTTTATTATTCTCAACTACACAAACTGCCCCCATTCTTTTAGATGAAATTTCAATTATTACATTTTGAAAGGTATCAAGTTTATTAACTTTAGGAATTAATTTTTCATTATAAATATCGGATACTTTCAAAGTTATTTTTTTTCCTAAGATTCCCCCAGGATGATATCTTGCAAAATCGTTTTTTGAAAATCCTTTTAATTTTAACAAGCAAATTGCCAAAGCATCCCCCATAACTAATTGAGCAGTTGAGCTTGTTGTAGGAGCTAGATTGTTTGGACACGCTTCTTTCTGCACAAAAGTATTAAGGAAAAAATCAGAATTTTTTGCCAAATATGAATCTTTATTTGCGGTCATGGCAATTGTTTTATTTTTCTGAACCTTAATAACAGAAAAAATTTTTTTTAATTCATTTGTATTTCCACTTTTTGAAATAAATAAAATAACATCATCCTTCTTTATACTACCTAAATCTCCATGGATAGCTTCAACTCCATGAATGAATATTGAAGATGTACCTGTAGAATTTAAAGTTGCTACAATTTTTTTTCCAATTATTGCACTTTTACCAATTCCAATTACTATTAAATGACCATTTATATTATTCAATAAATTAACAACGTCTTGAAAATTTTTGTCAATAAATTTTTCTAGGTTAGTAATAGATTTAGATTGTAATTCTATTACTTCTTTAGCAGTCTTAATAATATCAACCTTTTTCATCAAAAAAATAAAATATCAATAGGGGAACACAAAAATAGTCTAATTATTATTTTTTTTATATAAAAAATAATAATTATCATAATTCAAATGCAAAATATGACATTAAATTCAAACCTATTCTAATTGATTCAGGGTCAATATCAAAAGTAGATGTATGTACTAAACTATTAATTCCTTTACTTGTATTCGAAACACCAAGCCTAAAAAAAGAAGATGGACAACTTTGACTAAAAAAAGAAAAGTCTTCCGAAGCCATCCTTATTGGCAGTTTGTGGATATTTTTTTTATTTAAAATATCATTACTCAAATTAATACATTTTTTAGTTACATATGGGTCATTAATTAATGAAGGATATCCCTTTATAATCTCAAAATCACAAGTTATTTTATACTTTGTTTCTATTTTTTTTACCTCCTCTAGTAATATTTCATGAGCCTTATTTCTAAACTCTTCATTAATTGTTCTGAGTGTGCCCTTAATGTAGGATTTTTCTGGAATAACGTTTGAAGCACCAAAAGATCTAAAATCACCGTATTCTAATATGTACTGAGTCTTTGTATTGATTTCTGAAACTTTTTTTCTTGTATTTAATATTAATTCGGATGCCACAGTAATTGGGTTTTTAGTCTTTTCAGGTAAAGCAGCGTGCCCTCCTTCACCATTGATAACAAATTTCAAATCATCACAAGCAGCCATGTATTGACCGCTTTTAAATCCAATATTCCCTACCTCCATCTCAGGAAAAACATGTAAAGCTATCATTTTATTTACTTTTGGATTTTCTAGAACCCCATTGTCAATCATTAATGACGCGCCACCTGGTAATTTTTCTTCTGCAGGTTGAAAAATAAATTTAATTGTTCCTTTTAAATTATTTTTTAACTTGTTAACAATTATTGCCGTTCCCAATAATATTGAACTATGTACATCATGCCCACATGCATGCATAACTCCATCATGTACCGACTTATAACTTACGTCATTTTGTTCTTGAATTGGTAATGCATCCATATCCGCTCTCAATCCTATTACTCTAACACCGGGATCTTGACCCTTAATGATTGCTACTACTCCAAAACCAGCTATATTTTTTTTATAATTAATTTTATTTTCATCTAAGACCGAACAAATGAATTTAGAAGTTTTTTCTTCCCTGAAAGAAAGTTCAGGATACTTGTGAATCATATTTCTAAATGAAACCACATCATCAAATATGATGTTTACCAAAGATTCGATTTCTGTTATAATCTTTTTTTTTTTCAAATTTTTACTGATTTAATTTTTAAATTTATGACAAAGAATTATTTATAACAATGAAAATAAAAAAATTTACATTTAACAGTTTTCAAGAAAACACATACATAGTTCACTCAGAAAAAAAATGTATGATAATAGACCCTGGATGTAATAACGAACAAGAGGAAAAAATACTTGATGAATATATAAAGAGTAATAATTTAAAACCAATTCATTTAATTAACACTCATTGTCACTTAGATCATATTTTTGGGAACCGATACATTGCTGAAAAATATAAATTAAAAGCAAAAATGCATAAACTGGATTATCCATTACTAACTAACTCAATGATGATTGCTAATAATTACGGAGTTAATTTAAAAGAACCTTCGTTTGAAGTTGATTTTATTGATGAAAATACTTTAATTTCACTTGGATCAACTAATTGGAATATCATTTTTACCCCTGGCCATGCCCCTGGACATATTTGTCTGTGGAATAAAAAAGAAAAAAAAATTATTTCTGGAGATGTATTGTTTAAAATGAGCATAGGTAGAACTGACTTGCCATTGTGTAATTATAATGATCTTATAGTAAGCATAAAAAATAAATTATTTCGCCTTGAAGATGAAACAGAGGTTTTCTGTGGTCATGGAGAAAATACTACCATAGGATTTGAAAAAAAAAATAATCCATTTTTACAATCATCATAATAAAGAAAGAATTTTATCTTGTATTTTTTGACTATCCCATATAAGGTCAATATTTTCAATTTCCATAATTTCCTTCATTATTTTTTCTTGTTTTTTTCCTATTATTAATGCGTCATTATAGTCAATATGACTAAATGTAACCATTGAATAAAGAGGTGTCCATTTAGTTGGATTTTTTTCAGCAAATAATGCTTCAATTTTTTTTTGTAATAAAAATTTATGATCACCTGTTTTATCTCTCATAACAATAAAATTGTGCATAGATAAATCTTGCATAGCAGTTGTATTGAGTTTTCTTCTACTTAAAAAGTCATTAACTGGTGTTTTAAATAAACTTGATTTTGATGAATCATTAATAATTTCATTAATTAAGTTACAATCTTCAAAACCTGCATTCATTCCTTGACCATAAAAAGGTACCGTAGCATGACAAGAATCTCCAATTAACATAAAATTATTGACCTTCCAAGAATCGCATCTAATTATACCCAAAGATGAAACTGGATTTTTAAAATACTGATCGGAAAGATTAGGTATTAAAGGAACTAAATCCGGAAATTTTGTTGAAAAAAAGTCATTAACATCACTATTTGTTTTAAGCTTTTCAAAGGAGTTTTTTCCTTTTAATGGAAAAAATAATGTAATTGTAAATGAGCCATCTTGATTTGGTAGCGCCATAACCATGTAGGATTCTCTTGGCCAAATATGCAATGCATCTGAATCAATTATCCATGCACCTTTTTTGGATGGAGGAATTGTTAATTCTTTATAACCACAATCTATTATATTAGTATAAACATTTAAATCAGAAAATAAATTCATTTTTTTTCTAACAATAGAACCAGCCCCGTCAGCTCCAAAAACAAAATCAAATTTTTTTCTTTCTGAATTTTTAAATTTTAATACGGTGTTTTCGAAGTCGATATCAATACATTTGTTAGAAAAATTTATTTTAACTCCATTTTCCTCAGCTAAATCCATCAACATACAATTAAGCTCTTTCCTTGGCACTGAGTATATTGCTTGATTTTTTTTTCCATAATACTGCTCAGTTAAATCTCCAGAAATTGAATGCATTAACCTCTTGTGAACTGGCACTGAAATAGACATAATTTTATTTTCTATACCTACCTCTCTCAAAGCCCTTCTTCCCCTGTTGGAGAGAGCAAGATTAATTGACCTACCTGCACTAAAAGCTTCCTTTCTCATATCATCCCTACTTTCAAATATTTCAACTATATAACCTTTTTTAGAAAGATAAATTGATAATAAACTTCCTACTAAACCACTACCAACAATAGCTATTTTTTTCCTTTCTATAAACATTTTTTTAGTATTAAACTGAGATTATAAATATCTAAAAATGAGTTGTATAAAGGCACTGGAGCAAATCTAATAACATCAGGCTCTCTCCAATCAACAATTACACCATTCTCATTTAATATATCATAAACTTTTTTTCCAGAATGATTTACTAAGACCGAGAGTTGACAACCTCTTTCTTTAGGAGTGATGATATTAAATTTTATATCATTAGAATTATTATTGAAATTAATTAAAACATATTCTAATGCACTAACTAAATTTTTAGATTTTTCAAATAAATTTGTAATTCCGGCATGAGAAAATATATCAAGAGAAGCCTTATGTGCTGCCATTCCAATTACTGGAGCATTAGACAATTGCCATCCTTCAGCGCCATTAACAGCTTTGAATTTCTTTTTTTTATCGTATACAAATCGATTATTTTCATCATGGCCCCACCACCCTTTTAATCTAAATGGATTTTTTTTACTTTGATTTTCATGAATAAAAACTCCTGAAACATTACCTGGACCTGAATTTAAATACTTGTAAGAACACCATGCGGCAAAGTCTACATTCCAATCATGTAAACTTAAACTTATATTTCCAACTGCATGAGCTAAATCAAATCCAACAATAGATCCAACTTCTTTACCCTTTTTTGTTATTTCATACATATCAAAAACTTGACCAGAATAATAATTTACCCCTCCAATAAAAACTAGCGCTAGCTCTTCACCAATTTGCTCAATTTTATTTAAAATTTCTTGTTTTTTTATTATCCCATTTGGTCCAGTAGGAATTTGAACAACAGCATCTTCAAAACTATAGCCATGTAACTCAGCTTGTGATTGCAAGACATATAAATCAGATGGAAATGCATTAGATTCACATAAAATTTTATAACGTTTTTTTGAAGGTCTATAAAATGACATAAGTAACAAATGAATATTGGTAGTTAATCCATTCATAATTACAACTTCATTATCATGAGCGCCAACTAATTCAGCAGATTGTTTTGTTAAAATTTTGTGGTAATCATACCAAGGATTATTGGCTTGAAAATGGCCATCAACTCCTAAACTGGCCCAATCATCTAACTCATCATTGATATAATCTTTTGTGGTCTTTGGTTGTAAACCTAAGGAATTACCACAAAAATAAAGACACTTTTTATTCTTATGTTCTGGAAACAAAAAAAGGTCTCTAAATTTAGATAATTTATCTTCTTTATCTAATCTTTCCGCAATATCAAGGTTAAATTTTTTAAACATAAAAAATAATATTTTCTAAAAAACAATAGTTGCAATATAAACTAATATAAACATCAAAATTGACAAACTTTCAATATAAAAACTAAAATACAACTCTTTACTGTTTTTATTAATAAAATAAGTTAAAATTAAACCTATTTCAAATGTTAGATACAAAGCTAAGAAACATAAAAAATCTAATGAATGAAGTATAAATAAATAAAGTGCTAAAAATTCACAAATAAATAAGAAAGAACAAGATAATATTTTAGATTTTTTTTGACCTAAAAAAGTAGGAATTGTTACAATCAAATCACTTTCTTTATCCCTTATGTCAAAATTAATTGCAATAGAAAACAAAAAAAAAGCTCTAATTATCAAATGAACTATTACGTTAATATCAAAATTTAAATCATTATAAAATATTGGAAATAAATAAGTGAGATAAGTCCAACAAAAAACAATAATGAAAACTTTTAAAAATGGAATCTCCCTTAAATTTTTTTTAGGATAAAAACATTGGTTTTTTTCAAAACTTAATAATTTAATTTTTGGATAATTATATAACAGAGATAGAAAAATAACTGGCGACAAAAACATAAATAAATTTAATTTTATTATTAAAAAAATGGAGAAAATTGTAGTTATCAAAGTGCTTATTTTAATAAAATTATAATTATTTAAAAACCATTCCCTCCTCTCATCAATCATATTATTAACCGATTTTAAACTGATTAAATTATAGACTGAAAATGTAGAGCAAAAAACAATCATCACCAACTCAATCAAAATTTTTAAATCAAAAAACAAACATGATGTTGAAAATAAAAAGGAAGCACTTAATGCCACTAATAGGTTGCTAAAAACAATATTTTTAATCACTTAAATTTAAAGCTAAATTATTTTAAATATAAATGTAAATTTTTCCATTAAAACATTAAATAATTTGATAGTAAAATGATAAATTAGATGTATTATTTTTTAACTATGGATTACTCAAATGATTTTATAAATCGACATGTTGGAATCAACAAACAAGATGCAAAGGAAATGCTAGAATATTTGAATGAAAAAAATATTTCAGCACTAATTGAAAAAACTATTCCTGAAAAAATTAGATTAAAAAAAGACCTTGATTTAAATATTGGAATTAGTGAATCTAGATACCTAGAACTTATTCAAAGTTTAGGGAAAAAAAATAAAAACTACAGAAGTTATATTGGTCTAGGTTATTACAATACTGTTCTTCCAAGTGTCATAAAAAGAAATATTTTAGAAAACCCAAATTGGTATACTGCCTACACTCCTTATCAACCGGAAATTGCACAAGGAAGATTAGAGGCTTTATTTAATTTTCAAACAGTGATCACAGAGCTTACTGGAATGCCGATAGCAAACGCATCACTTTTAGATGAGGGAACTGCTGCTGCTGAAGCAATGATTCTTAGTTTTAATAATAGATCAAATAAAAAAGAAAATGAACAAACCACTTTTTTAGTTTCAAAAGATTGTTTTCCTCAAACAATCGAAGTTCTAAAAGTTCGAGCAAATCCAATTGGAATTAAACTTAAAATTGTAGATGAGTTTAATTTAACTGACGATGTTTTCGGTATTATTTGTCAATATCCATCAAAATATGGTTCAATTAATAATATTGAGGATATTATAAAAAAAGCAAGTGAGAAAAAAATAATTACAACAATTGCCGCTGATTTACTAAGCCTTACACTTTTAAAACCACCTGGAGAATTCAATGCAGATATTGTTGTAGGATCATCTCAAAGATTTGGAATTCCCATGGGTTATGGCGGGCCACATGCTGCTTATTTTTCCACAAAAGAAAAATATAAAAGAAGTGTTCCAGGAAGAATAATTGGAGCATCAAAAGATATAAATGGAAAATTGGCATATAGAATGGCCCTACAAACTAGAGAACAACATATAAGAAGAGAGCGGGCAACATCCAATATCTGTACCTCTCAAGTATTATTGGCTGTAATGGCTTCAATGTACGCAGTATATCATGGACCTAGAAAATTGAAAAATATTGCTAAAACCGTTCATCTAAACACCTCACTATTGTCATTTGGCCTAAAAGAATTAGGATTTAAACAATTAAATGAATTCTTTTTTGATACTCTATTAATTGATTTAGGAGATTTTTCTATGGATGCCTTAAAAGTTTTTGCCCATGACGCAAAAATGAACTTCAATTTTATTAATAATAAATTATTATCAATTAGTATCGACGAAAAAGACGATAAAAAAAATATCCTGGAAATTTTGACTGTTTTTGCTAAAATTCAAAATAAGGAACTTACTGATGAACTAACTAAAAAAATAAATCATACAAACTTGGAATTAAACAATATTCCTAAATCTCTACTTAGAAATTCTAGCTTTTTGGAATTTGAAACTTTCAAATCTTATCATACTGAAACTGAATTGATGAGGTATATTAAAAAACTTGAAAAAAAAGATTTATCATTAACATATTCAATGATCCCACTTGGTTCATGTACTATGAAATTAAATGCAGCTGTTCAATTATTACCTCTTAGTTGGTCTGAATTCTCTAATATGCATCCCTTTGCCCCTCTTGATCAAGCCAGAGGTTATCAAATTATGTTTAGAGAGCTGGAAGAAGATCTTTGCGAAATCACGGGTTTCGATGCCGTTTCATTACAACCAAACTCAGGTGCTCAAGGTGAATTTGCTGGATTAATGGTAATTAAAAAGTTTCATGAAACCAACAATGAACCTCACAGAAATATTTGTTTAATCCCTTCATCCGCTCATGGGACCAATCCTGCTAGTGCTAAAATGGCAGGTATGAAAATAATTATAATTAAATGCGATGAACAGGGAAATATTGATTACGAAGACTTAAAAATTAAAGTTCTTGAACACTCTCGTTTTTTAAGCGCATTAATGATAACCTACCCTTCTACTCACGGAGTGTTTGAAAGTAACATTCAAGAAATTACAAATTTAATACATCAACACGGAGGACAAGTATATATGGACGGTGCAAATTTAAATGCTCAAGTAGGATTAACAAGCCCAAGCATAATTGGCTGTGATGTTTGTCATTTAAATTTACATAAAACATTTGCAATTCCTCATGGAGGTGGGGGACCTGGGATGGGACCGATAGGAGTTAAAAAACATCTCAAAGAATTTTTACCAGGAAATCCTATTATAAACTGTGGTGGAAACAATGCTATATCTTCTATATCCTCAGCTCCTTGGGGAAGTGGATTAATTTTAACTATTTCTTATGCATATATTAAAATGTTAGGAAGAGAAGGATTGAAAAAAAGTACAGAAATCGCAATCCTTAACGCTAATTACATGAAAAAAAGATTAGAAAAAGATTTTAAAATACTCTACACTGGTGAAAATAACACAGTCGCTCACGAAATGATTGTTGACTGTAGGGTGTTTAAAGAACAAAATATTGAAGTTACTGACATTGCAAAAAGATTGATGGATTATGGATTCCATGCTCCTACTGTAAATTGGCCAGTTATCGGCACAATCATGATTGAGCCTACTGAAAGTGAAAGTAAAAAAGCTCTTGATCTTTTTTGTGATTCTTTAATAATGATCAAAAATGAAATTGAAAAGTATAAAGGTCAAGAAAATAATATTTTAAAAAATGCACCTCACAATCATGAAATGCTAGTTCTTGATAAATGGGATTTTCCATACAGCAGAAAAGAAGCATTTTTCCCAACTGATTTTGTGAAGCAAAATAAATTTTGGCCCACTGTTAGAAGAATTGATGAAGCAGGTGGAGATAGAAACCTAGTTTGTTCGTGTGCTTCTACTGATGAATATATATAAAAATTATAAATTGTGTCATAAATTTTCGTAAATTACGGACTCAAAAATTAATGAATACTAATATAATTTATATGAATATGAAAAATTTTACTATTTCTATGGTAATTATTTGTTTCTGCATTAGTTTTTCTTTTGCTCAAACAAGTAATAAAATCAATTTTAAAAAAGCTAAACAAGAAACTTCAGTAAAAAGTTATGATGTTTCTAATGAAATTCAACCTAGAATGGGGGGGGATTGTATATTTTCAGATGATTTTTCTAACCCATCAACATGGACAACAGGTTTCGACCCAAGTGCTTGCTCTTTAGAGTGGGAAATAGGAACTGGATTATCAACCGGAGGATTCTACCCTATATCTACTATTGAATCTACAACCGCAGATAATGGTTTTGCTATGATAGACTCTGATGAATATGGTGGAGAAGAAGGTGGAACAGAAGTTGAAGACTCATGGTTCACAACTGCATCACCAATCAACATGTCTGACTACCCAAATGTAGTACTAGAATTTGAAACATGGTACAGAAGTTATAACTCTGAAAAATGTTGGGTTGTTATTAGTACGGATGGTGTTACTTGGCCAGAATTAACACCTAACGATGAAGAAAACCCTTCTGAAGGTATATATGAAGTATTTCCAAATATTTCAAATGACGTAGGAGCTGACGTTGGAAACAATCCTACTACTTGGAGAATAAATATTTCTGAATCTGCTGGTGGTCAAGAGAATGTTTGGATTAGATTTCACTGGACAGGTACTTGGGGATACGCTTGGTTTATTGACGATGTTTGTGTTATTGAACAACCTGCAGACGACTTAGTTCTTAACTACGGTGTAGTTTCTCACACTGGAACTGGAGAAGAGTATGGAATGGTCCCTAAAGATCAAGTAGGTGGAACAATGTCGTATGGAGGAGAGGTCTTTAATTTTGGTATTAACAACCAGAGCGATGTTGAATTAAGCATGGACTTATCTAAAGATAGCGACGTAATAATATCTGGAGAAACTGATTTTACAATGTATTCTGTAGATGCAGATGGTTTTTACAGTGTAGTAGAAACTGATGGAATGATTGACAATGATGAGTCAGTATACTTTGAAATGATGGATGAAAACCCATCTACTGAAATTGGTATGTATAGAGCTGACTTTACTGTTAACTCTATGGCAGAAATGGATGGATCTGCTAATTTTAGTAACAATATTTCATCTAGAGAATTTATGATTTCTGAAGATCTATACTCATTAGATGGAATTGATGTTTATTCTGATTCAGATGTTACTAGAATGGGAACCGGGTCATTTACCGATGGAACTGATGGTTTTATGATGATGGCTTATTATGAGATTGCTCAAGAAACCGATGTTGCAGGTTTACAAATAATGCTTGATTCATATTTATATGGAGAAAATGCTTTAACTGTTAGTGGTGGGGAAATGATAATTTCTCTTAGAGACACAGCTGCAGTTTTTGCAGAAACTTTCTCACCTAGTGAAACTCTAGTAGAATCTGACTTTTATATGCTTACCGAGCAAGATGTTAGTAATGGTTATGTGGAAATTCCTTTTGATTCTCCATATACTCTTTCTGCAGGTGGATATTTTGCATGTGTAGAAATGTATAGTAATAACAATGATACGGACATGTACATATTAGATGATGAAACTGTTCCTCAACCTGCTTTTGCAAGTGTAATCTTTATCCCTGGTGATCAAGTATATACTAATGGTACTGCTGCAGGTATAAGAATGAAACTAGGTAGTGGACAAGGATTTAATGTTGAAGAAGATTTAGTTAGTGGAATTTCTGTATATCCTAATCCTTCAACAGGAATATTAAACATTGATTTTGAAACTAACGATAGTTTCTCAGTTGAAGTTACCAATATTATTGGTGAAATAGTTCTTTTGAAAGACGTAGAATCAAACACTTCAATTGATTTATCTAATTTTGATAAAGGAACATACCTTGTAAAGGTTTCTAATTCAAACTTAAGTAAAACAGAAAGAATTGTTATTGAGTAATTAATAACATATTTTCATAAAAAAGCCCGATTTAATCGGGCTTTTTTATGAAAGACTTTTTAATCTTTTAAAGACTTCTGAAGCAAAAATAAATTTATTTAAATCTTTATTATCAGAATTCATAATTTCATTTTTTGACCCCTCCCATTTTTTAACCCCCTCTTTGATAAATATAATATGATCACCTATTTGCATAACTGAATTCATATCATGAGTGTTAATAACAGTAGTAATTTTATATTCGTAGGTTATCTCTTTCAACAACTCATCAATAACTGTTGCAGTATAAGGGTCGAGTCCAGAGTTAGGCTCATCACAAAATAAGTACTTAGGCTTCAAAACTATAGCTCTAGCAATAGCAACTCGTTTTTGCATACCACCACTTAAATCAGAAGGATACAAATGATTTACATTTTCTAAATTGACTCTTTTCAAACAAAAATTAATTCTATGCTTCATTTTTTCTTTACTCATATTTGAAAACATAATTAAAGGAACCATTAAATTATCTTCAATTGACTTTGAGTCAAATAAAGCTCCTCCTTGAAAAACCATTCCAATTTCCTTTCTGATTATCTGTCGATCTTTGTTTTTCATACTAGAAAAATCTCTTTTATCATAAAAAATAGTACCTGAATTAATATCATGTAAACCCAACATAGACTTAATAGCTACAGTTTTTCCAGAGCCACTTTGACCAATAATTAAATTAACTTTTCCGGATAAAAAAGTTGCAGATATATTGTTCAAAACCAAAGTTGAACCAAATTTTTTAGTTATATTTTTTACTTCAATCATAAATTTAATTTAAAAGTAATTGGGTAATTAAATAATTAAAAATAATAATCAAAATACTAGAATTTACAACCCCCTTAGTACTAGCCTGCCCTACTTCTAAAGCTCCACCTTTTGTAAAATAACCATAAAAAGCTGGTAATGTAGCGATAATTAAAGCAAAAAAGATAGTCTTAATATATGCATATATCACATTAAATGGAATAAAAAAATACTGAACCCCATCTAAAAACTCGGTTGTACTACATAAGCCTGTAAATTCACCAAAAAACCATCCTCCAATTATTGCCAAGAACATACTAAATGTAATTAAAATTGGGTTAAAAAAAACTAAAGCGAATATCTTTGGTAAAACTAGATAAGATGCAGAATTTATTCCCATCATTTCTAAAGCATCAATTTGCTCAGTAACTCTCATAGTACCAATAGTTGAAGCAATATTAGATCCCATTTTTCCAGCAAGAATTAAACTAACCATAGTAGGTGAAAACTCAAGAATAATTGAGTCCCTAGTTGCTAGGCCTATTAAATAACTTGGTAATAAAGGATTTTCTAAATTATAGGCTATTTGTAATGTAACTACAGCTCCTACAAATAATGAAATAAATGCAACAAAGCCAATAGAAGAAACACCTAAAGAAAACACTTCATCAATAAAGCTTTTATAAAAAACTGAAAAGCTAGTGGGTCTTGAAAAAACCTTCCTTATAAAAATAAAATATTTTCCAATTAGAATAAAAATCTTCATATTGCGATTTAAAAATAATTATATTTATTTAATAGTATGAAAAAAAAATTAATAACTATACTTTTATTCGTTTTATTTACATGTTGTTTAAGTTCATGCAAATTATTAAAAAAAGACTGTGACTGCCCACCAACTCCAGCAAAGATTCCATTAAAAATAATTAAATGAAAGACTTATTTTGCATCATTTTAGCAGGCGGTATTGGAAGTAGATTCTACCCTCTCAGTAACAATAATGAACCAAAACAATTTTTGGATTTTTTCAACGAAAAAGAATCATTAATTCAAAAAACATATAAAAGAGTTTCTAAATTCATAAAAAACGAAAATATATATGTACTTACAAATAAAAATTATTTAAAACTTACAATTAAACATTTAAAAAAAATTCCAAAAAAAAATATTCTTTGTGAACCTGAAAAAAAAAACACTGCAGCCTCGATTGCATATGGCTCATTTACCATTCATAAAAAAAACAATAATGCAAAAATTTTAGTTTGCCCATCTGATCATTTAATTGAAGAAAATAAAAAATTTCAAAACACTTGTATTAATGGTTTTGATTATTTAAATAATAATAAACAGATTTTAACAATTGGGATAAAACCTACAAAAGCTCATACAGGTTACGGATATATAAAAACAAAAAAAAATATCTCAAATAAAATTACAATTGTAGAAGAGTTTAAAGAGAAACCTGATGAAAAAAAAGCTATTAAATTTTTTGAAAGTAAAAAATACCTATGGAATTCCGGTATGTTTATTTTTACTTCTAATCAAATAATTAATGAGTTTAAAATCCATCAGAAAAAAACACATGATCAATTTAACAAAATCTTAACTGAAAAAAATTTTGATATTGACGCGTGTTTTTCAAATTTAAAAAATATTTCTTTTGATTATGCAATCTTAGAAAAATCAAAAAATATTTCTGTAATACACTCTAATATAAAATGGAACGACCTAGGAAGTTACTCTTCACTTTATAGTGAAATGAAAAAAAATAAGTTAAAAAATGTAACTAATTTAAAAAATGTAAAAACAATTAATTCAAAAAATAATTTAATTATTCTTCCAACCGGAAAAAAATTAATTGTAAATGGATTAAATAATTATATAATTGCTGAAAAAAATAATACTCTACTAATTTACCCTATAGAAAAAGATCAAGAAATTGGTAATTTGTAAACTTAATTTAAAAAAACTTTTTCCACTATAACTTTTTCAGCATCCAATAAATATATTTGATAAACACCTTTTTCAAAACTTTTTATATCGAAAGAATAGGTATAATATGACCCAATAGTATTAAGTTCTACTATTTCAATTATTTGCCCAATAGCATTAATAATTTTTAATATTAAAACATCATTTCTTGAAGATAAATACTCAATATTAATTATACCATTTGTTGGATTTGGAAATACTAGTAGTGAATATTCTACTTGTTCATTTAAAGAAAGACCATCATCAGAATCACAGACATCGCCTTCATCATCTCCATCTATATCTTCTTGTCCAGGGTTAAAATCATAAAAACAATTATCGACATAATCACAAATACCATCTCCATCAAAGTCATCAGGAAAACCATCTACATCATCATCAGAACAATTACCATCGCAATCAAAACCAGTTTCTGGATAAGTACATAAGTCATTATCTTCAGTTGCATTTAAATCATAATTACATGCTAGTTCGTCAGTACATCCTAGCAATTCTAATTCATCACAAACTTCATCTAAATCAGTATCATTAATACAATCCCCATCACAATCTAAATATATATACTCTGGATAATTACATGAACCATCATTATTTGTTGCATTTGGATCATAATTACACGCTGTTTCATCTGTACAACCTAAATAAAAACATGATCCATCTTCTTGAGTAGATTCTGAATCAAAATTATCTGCTTGTGGATCAGTACAACCAAAAATCTCTAATTCATCGCAAATTGCATCATTGTCAAAATCATTAATACAATCACCATTACAATCTAAATAATCTTCAATGGGAAAAACACAAGAGCCATCATCTATATTAGCTGATAAATCATAATTACACGCTGTTATTTCTATACAACCTAAGTATAAACAAGAACCATCATCTTCATCAGCTAGTGGATCATAATTATATGCTAATGGGTCTGTACAAGCGCCAACCTCTTCTTCATCACAAACATCATCTCCGTCATTGTCATTCAAACAATTACCATCACAATCAACATAATCAATTCCATAAATATCAATAATGAATAAACAAGATCCATCATCTAAAGAAGCGTTTGAGTCAAAGTTACAAGCTAAAAGATCAGTACAACCTTCATAGATACACGAATTATCATCTACATTAGCTATTAAATCATAATTAAGTGCATTATCATCAGTGCAACCTATAATAATCAAAGTTAAACAAGATCCATCGTCATCAGTTGCATTTAGATCATACTCTATAAAAGATGAATCAGTACAGCCTAAGATTTCTAATTCGTCACAGATAGAATCACCATCATTATCACTAACACAATCACCATTACAGTCTAAATAATTTTCTGATGGGTAAGCACAAGAACCATCATCATCAGTAGCAT
>Ga0160423_10001161_pt1 | contig 22002 bp, 20 predicted proteins | sample CRUFie14St8metaG_FD_108191 | JGI IMG/M metagenome (GOLD analysis project Ga0160423, IMG submission 108191) | Marine microbial communities from the Costa Rica Dome - CRUD Field 142mm St8 metaG | ecosystem: Environmental > Aquatic > Marine > Oceanic > Photic zone | place: Costa Rica: the Eastern...
CAAAGAAGTCGGAAAAGATACCAACCATGCCAGAATACTTCATAATACCCATAATCCCAAAGTACAATGGAAACTGAATCAGTATTCCACTAGCGCCACCAATAGCATCATCTATACCTTTAAGGTATTTGTAAATACTACCGTGTAGTACAATTCCGGTTCCTAGTAAAACCAAGTTGATGTAGTTAGGATTGATAAAAGATAAGCTTATAAAATCCGGTTTTATGAAGGCTTTGTAAAAAGCATAAATCAATAAAATACCACCAAACAAGTAAGCAACTAATCTGGAATGGTCTAACTTCTCAGCACCGCTAATTTTTTCAATACTTTTTGTTTTTTGTTGAATAGGTAAACTTATGCTGCTGTTTTTACTTCTTTTTCCTATCAAGTACATAGCAGTAGGAAGAACAATTAGTAATAAAATGCTCAACACAATATTCATACTAGAAAAAATAGTGTCTGATTGGGAGATAACACCCATTTGCGCTTCCATAAAATGCCCTTCTTCTGCAATCTTGATAGGGGCAGATCCAGAGATTCCTCCATGCCAAACCATCATTCCGGAATAGCCGGCAGCACCAATCAATGGATAGTGTAAAGGGGTTTTATTTTGAACTGCTTGCTCGCCCACCTTCCTGGCAAAGATGGCACCAAAGATGAGTCCTAAACCCCAATTGAAAAAACTCACCATTAAGGTTAGCAGAGTTATAATAGCAGCTGCATTGGCGGTTGTGTTACAATACAAACTCGCTTTTTCAATCAGCTTGTTAATGGGTTTGGTAAGGGCCAATACATGCCCTAGAACTAGCATCAACATCATTTGCAAAGCGAATACCAAAAGGGGGCCATCCCACAATCCTTTTTCCCAATTTTCTAATAGTTCAATCAAATGGCAACCTTCTTGCTGTGGTTGGGTTAATGCCCATGCCAGCAAAAAAGTAAGGCCCGTTAGCAACACCGCAATGGTAAAGGGTGCTGGCAAAAAGGCCTTGAAAAGATTTGCAAATTTATTGCTAAAACTCATTTTTAGAATGGCAAATCATCCTCTTCTTCAGCAGCTTGGGCTGGAAAAGGAGCTTCATCTGCAGGAGCAGCAACTACTGCGGTAGCGGCTTTATTGATGCGCCATGCGTCTATGTTATGATAATATCTTCCGTTGTATTCTCTAGAAGAAAGGTTGAAAGAAACCTCAATTTCTTCGCCTGCTTCGATGCCTTGTAACATGGAAATTTTATCATCTCCAAATAAGCTGAAGCATACTTCTGGATTAAACTGCGCTCCTGTGTCAATCACAAAAGATTGTTTTCTCCACTCTTTTCCTGCCTTGCTAGTTCCACTCTCTACATCTAATGCTTTGACTAGCTTTCCTGTAATTGCTAAACTCATAATCTGTTTAATTTATTAATCAATAATGTTTTCCAGGCATCTATCGTTTTGCCTTGTTTTAATAATTCTTTTGCTTTTAGATGAAGTGTTGTGATGTTCTCATTGTTCAGCTTTTTAGTTGTGCAAAAGTGCTCCACTTCTTCCATACTTGGGATGGTTTCTACATTCCCTAAAATACCTAAATCGTTTCCACTTAGGATGTCACTGTTTCTAATATCGATAGGGATTTGGTCAACACCAATACCTAATGTAGTTAGTGGTTTTTTCACTTCAAAAATAGCATCCTTAGATGCGCGGCAATACCAGTTACCACCCATTCTGCCAACTAAATCAATTTTGTTGGGATCAATTTTTCCAGCTTCATTTAAGATACTTTGGTCAATGTGTACCAATTTAACTTCACAAATCACCAAGTTTCCTGCTCCGCCCTCATCTCCTAAAGAGATTATCTCTTTAACTACACATTCTAGTTGTACGGGTGATTCTTTTACGCGAAATGGTTTAACTATTTCAGAAGCGATAGGTGTAAAACCCGCTTTGTCAAACTCATTAACTCTTTGTCCGTATTCTGTACTCGATAAAGAAGTTTGTTGTACCATAGCATACGATACCAAATTGATTACAACTTCTTTGTTATTTAACACATTTTCTAATGTATGTTTTGTGGTGTTATTGCGAACCCTTCTTGCTGGTGAAAAAATAGCAATTGGAGGATTTGCACTAAACACATTGAAAAAACTGAATGGACTCAAGTTTGGATTACCTGCTTCATCTACAGTACTAGTTAATGCTATAGGACGTGGACCTACTGCTGCTAATAAGTGACTGTGTAGTTCAGCGACAGATACCTCTTCAGGTTTGATTTTTAACATTTTATCTTTTCATTGTGTTGATACACAAAAATAAAATTTTGAATCAATTTTTTCCCATTTCAAAGAGTTTTTAAAGAAAATTTTTCAAATATTCTTACTAGTATAAAAAACAATATATTTGCACTCCCAATTGCGGATGTGGTGGAATTGGTAGACACGCTAGACTTAGGATCTAGTGCCGCAAGGCGTGGGGGTTCGACTCCCTTCATCCGCACCCTAAAAGCTCCAGCATATGCTGGAGTTTTTCTTTTATTTTCAGTAAGATAAACTAAAAGAAAACTGTATTTTTGCAGCCCTTTTAAGAAAACCTAAATACAAGGAAAATGAACATTACCCAAGAGCGCATTGACGATTTAAACGCATTGTTAAAAGTACAAGTAAGTGCTGCTGATTACCAAGATAAGGTTGATGCAGTCATTAAGAACTACCGTAAAACAGCTAATGTGCCAGGCTTCCGCAAAGGGAAAGTCCCTCTTGGACAAATTAAAAAGATGTACGGAAAAGCTATCTTAGTTGAAGAAGTGAACAAGCTTATCCAAGAAGGCATTTACAATTACATTACCGAAAACAAGATAGAAGTTTTGGGAAATCCATTACCAATCACTACAGACTTAGATTGGGAAAACACTAATGATTTCGATTTTGAATTTGAAATGGGTTTGTCTCCAACATTTGAAGTGAAAATTGACAAAAAATCTAAGTTCGATTATTTGAAAATTAAGGCTGATAAAAAAATGGTGGATCATTATACAACTGATATGGCTAAGCGTTATGGTTCAATGACAAATCCAGAAAAGTCTGAAAAAACAGACTTAATTATGGGTGAGTTTAAGCAATTAGATTCAGAAGGAAATGTGTTAGAAGGTGGTATCAAGCACAGCGCCTCTGTTGCTTTAGATGTAGTGTTGGATAAAAAAGCCCAAAAGGCTTTAACTGGTGTGAAGCAAGATGATGAAGTATTAGTTAAGATAACTAAAAAATTCTCTGGTGATGTAGCACATATGTTAAACATAAGTAAAGAAGACGCAGAAAATTTGAACTCGGATTTCCGTTTCTCTGTGAAAAGTATAAACAGAATGACTCCTGCGGAAATCAATCAAGATTTGTTTGACAAAGTGTTTGGTAAAGATTCAGTAAAAAATGAAAAAGAATTTAAAGCTAAAATCAAGGAGGAGGTAGAAAAATCTTTTGTTGGTGAAAGCGACAACAAACTTAAAAATGATATCATCCTTCATCTGATTGACAAAGTCAAATTGGAGTTACCAGATACATTCTTAAAAAAGTGGCTTGTGCAAACCAACGACAAAGGCTTAACTTCTGAGCAAGTGGAAGAAGAGTACGAAAAGTATTCAAAAAGTTTGAAGTGGCAACTCATCGAAAACAAAATTATCAAGGATAATGAATTAAAGGTTAAGCACGAAGATGTGATTAAATATGCTAAGGATTTAATCCTTCAAAACTTTGCGCAATACGGACAGCCAGCTCCAGAAGAAAAAAAGTTAGATGAGATTGCTAACCAAGTTATTTCAAATGAAGATGAGCGAAAGAAAATATACAATCAGCTTTATGATGTAAAAACATTAGATCTTTATAAAACCAAATTTAAGTTAACTGAGAAGATTGTTTCTTATGACGAATTTGTTAAATTAGCTTCCGAACAGTAAAAAATTACACATGTTTAATCCGGAAGATTTTAGAAAATACGCAACCAAAGAAAAAGGAATTAGTAGTTTAACGCTAGATCGTTTCGAGTCTGCCTATGCCAATTACATCTCACCAACCATTATAGAGGAACGTCAAATGAATGTTGCATCTATGGATGTATTCTCTCGCTTAATGATGGATCGCATCATATTTTTGGGGGTGCCAATTAACGATTATGTTGCCAATATTATTCAAGCACAATTATTGTTCTTGGAGTCGGTAGATGCTGAAAAAGATATTCAGATTTACTTAAACTCTCCAGGAGGAGGCGTGTATGCTGGATTAGGAATTTACGACACTATGCAATACATAAATCCAGATGTAGCTACTATCTGTACAGGTATGGCAGCTTCTATGGGAGCGGTGCTGTTATGTGCTGGTGCTGAAGGAAAGCGTACTGCGTTGAAGCATTCTCGAGTGATGATACATCAACCATTAGGTGGTGCTCAAGGACAGGCATCGGATATCGAAATTACAGCTCGTGAAATCCAAAAATTAAAAAACGAATTGTACCAAATTATTTCAGACCACTCAGGAAAATCCTTTGATGATGTATGGAAAGATAGTGATCGTGACTACTGGATGACTTCAACAGAAGCGAAAGCATATGGTATGATTGATGAGGTTTTAGTGAAAAACAAATAAGAAATACAGAATATTAACAAAAAAAGCACACGCCCTTGGGTGTGTGCTTTTTCTTTACCTTTGCATAATGGAAGAGGAAAAAAATATTTCATGCTCTTTTTGTGGGAGAGATAAGCAAGACACACAAGTGCTTATTGCAGGAATCAATTCGCATATTTGTGACAGCTGCATTCAACAGGCAACCGGCATAGTAGAGGCAGAAGTAGAAGGAAAGGATAGAACCGATATTGCCTCGCAAATGAACTTGCTGAAACCTATAGACATTAAATTACACTTAGATCAGTATGTCATTGGACAAGATGATGCTAAAAAGGTTTTGGCGGTAGCTGTTTATAACCATTATAAAAGATTGGTGCAACCCCCATCAAAAGAAGCGGATGATGTAGAGATTGAAAAATCAAATATCATCATGGTTGGAGAAACAGGAACAGGTAAAACACTATTGGCAAGAACTATTGCAAAGGTGTTAAATGTGCCTTTTTGTATTGCTGATGCTACGGTTTTAACCGAAGCTGGTTATGTAGGAGAAGATGTAGAAGCCATTCTTTCTCGATTGTTACAAGCTGCTGATTATGATGTGAAAGCTGCCGAAAGAGGAATTGTTTTTATTGATGAGGTAGATAAGATTGCACGTAAGAGCGATAATCCTTCTATTACCAGAGATGTAAGCGGGGAAGGTGTGCAGCAAGCAATGTTGAAATTATTAGAAGGTTAAGTTGTACAAGTGCCACCTCAAGGAGGTAGAAAACACCCAGAGCAAAAAATGGTAGCCATCGACACACGCAACATCTTATTTGTTTGTGGTGGTGCTTTTGATGGTATTGATAGGGTAATTGGCAAGCGTTTAAGTACACAAGCTATTGGTTATTCTTCAACTAATAAAGAAAAGATAGACAAGGAAAACCTTTTACAATACATTGCTCCTCAAGATTTAAAAGGCTTCGGCTTGATACCCGAATTGATTGGTCGTTTACCTGTGCTTACTTTTTTAAACCCATTGGATAAAGAGGCTCTTCGACAAATTCTAACAGAACCAAAAAACTCATTAACTAAGCAGTATGAAAAATTGTTTATGATGGATGATATGGTATTGTGCTTTTCTAATGATGCTTTAGATTTTATTGTAGAAAAAGCACTAGAGTTTAAGCTAGGTGCAAGAGGGTTACGTTCTATTTGTGAAGCAATCATGATAGATGCTATGTTTGATAGCCCATCTGAAGAATTACCTAAAACATTTGAAGTGACTTTAGATTATGCAAAGGAAAAAATCAGTAAATCAAAAATGCATAAACTAAAAGCAGCGTAAAGAAAAGTAACCTATCGGCTTCTTTATTATTTTTCGTAGGTGATTATGCTGAAGTTATAGGCATGTTTTTCATCTGCTTCATAATCTTTCCGATTGACTTCCTTCCATTTATCTGATAATTTAGGAAAGAAAGTGTCTCCTTCAAAGGAATTATGAACTTTAGTGAAATAAATCTTGTCAACAAAATTTCCTTCTAGCGCTAGCTTGTAAATTTGTCCGCCACCAATAATGAAAGGTTCGTAATCGCTATTGTGTTGAGCTACCTCTAATGCAGCTTCCAAGGAGTTTACAACTACACAACCTTCTGCTCGAAAATTATTTTGTCTGGTAATAACAACATTAGTTCTATTTGTTAAAGGGCGATAACGCTCAGGAATAGATTCAAAGTTTTTGCGACCCATAATCACATGGTGTCCCCATGTGGTTTCTTTAAAAAAACGCATGTCTTTTGGTAAATTCCAAATTAGATCATTGTCTTTTCCTATCACGCCATTTTCGGCTACTGCAACTATTAAAGATACCTTCATTTAGAATTTACTCATTTTATAAATAACACCTCTTTCTGCTAGATAATTGTGTACAAAATTAAAATGAGCTCCTAAATATTCAGGAGGAGAGATCCCAATTCGGTTATATGTTCCATTTACAACTAAATTGGCAACTGCTGTACATGTAAATCCTGTAGTTCGCGCCATGGAAATGGTATTTTGCTGGTATCTGTCTAATAAGTCATAACGATATGTTATATTCTTTCCATTTTCATTTCCTTTCATAATAATACGCATGACGGTAAAATCTTTTTCCCCTTCTTTTAATTGCCATTTTGGGAAGAGTAGTCTAGCAGTAACATCTATTGGGCGAACCATCTGTCCCTTTACTTCAATCTTATCATAGGAGAAAAAGCCGCTTGCTCGCAAAACCTTTAAATACTCTACACAACCTGGGTATCGTAAGGTTTTTTCAATCATATTAGGTATATGTCGCATGGTGTCAATCAAGCTTCTCAATCCATCCGAATTCCAACTTTCTAAAGTGCCTACTCCTTCAAAATCTAATAGTTCGGTATCTGATAATGCTTCTTTAGTGATGAGCTGACTATTTTGTACATAGCGTGCAGGTCTAATATATTCTTCAATAACATCGATAGGAGAAAAAACAGCTTTGTATTCGTATGGCCATTCGCGTATTTCAGGAAGACCTCCTACCAAACATTCGTAATCGGTAATTTGCATTTGTGCATCATGGTGTCCTAAAATAATATTACCCATACCAGGAGCTACACCGCAATCCATTACAGCAACTACTCCTTTTTCTTTGGCTAGCGCATCCAATCCGAAAGGATCTTCTGGAAAGAAAGAAATATCTACAATGTTTTTTCCCGCTTCAATCACAGTTTGTAACATTTTATATCCCATAAATCCAGGTACCGCTCCAATCACCAAATCAAAATCTTGAATGATCTCGGATAAAACTATTTGGTCTGATAAATCGGCTTGTATCGTTTGAATATTTTGGGCTTTAAGTGGAGCTAAAGCATGCTCATTAATATCTACTGAAGTAACAGTGTGTTGTTTGGCTAAATCTTTAACCATTACATTACCTACTAAGCCTGCTCCAAGAACTATGATTTTTGCCATTATACCGCTACTTTTCCTTTAATATGTGGGTGTGGTTCGTAATCTATCAATTCAAAATCTTCATACTTAAAGTCGAATATATTCTTTACTTTGGGATTGATTTTCATTTTAGGAAGCGATCTAGGCTCACGGCTCATTTGTAATTCTGTTTGCTCAAAATGATTTGTGTAAATATGTGCGTCTCCCAAAGTGTGAACAAAATCACCAACTTCTAAATCGCAAACTTGCGCCATCATCATTGTAAGTAAAGCATAAGAAGCAATATTAAAGGGAACACCTAGAAAGATGTCGGCGCTTCTTTGATACAATTGGCAAGATAACTTGCCATTAGCTACATAAAACTGAAAGAAAGCATGACAAGGAGGAAGAGCCATCTGTTCTATTTCTCCTACATTCCACGCACTGACAATAATTCTTCTGCTATCCGGATTGTTTTTAAGTGTTTCTACTACTTGAGAAATTTGGTCAATGTGTTTACCGCTAGGAGTAGGCCAGCTTCTCCATTGGTAGCCGTATACATGCCCCAGGTCTCCATTTTCATCTGCCCATTCATCCCAAATACGCACACCATTTTCCTTTAAGTATTGTATGTTGGTATCTCCTTTCAAAAACCATAAAAGCTCATGAATGATGGAGCGCAAATGCAACTTTTTAGTGGTTACACAAGGAAAACCTTCTGATAAGTCAAATCGCATCTGGTGACCAAATACACTTTTGGTTCCTGTCCCTGTTCGGTCTGCTTTAAGTGTGCCTTCCTGCATCACTCTAGTCATTAAGTCTAAATATTGTTGCATTCTTTCTTTTTATAATATCATTCCTACAATTACGGCTGTAAATAAGCAGGCTAATGTTCCTGCTAACAGTGCCAACATTCCAAGTTTGGATAAATCTTTGGTGCGTTTAGGAGCTAAAGCTCCTATGCCGCCAATCTGTATACCTATGGATGCAAAGTTGGCAAATCCGCATAAAATATAAGTTGCAATAATAATAGATTTTTCTTCAAAAAACTTACCGCTTTCTTTCAAATTTCCTAGAGAAACATAAGCTACAAACTCATTGAGAATGGTTTTTTCCCCTAATAGTTGCCCTACTAATACAATATCCTGGGCGCATACACCCATTAGCCAACTAAGTGGGGCTAATGCGTAGCCCAAAATAAACTGTAGAGTAAAGCCATTATATTGTCCATTACTGATGCTAGATACCCAATTATTCAGTCCTGTGAAATCACCAATGAAATCTTGTAAGAAATAATTAGCCATAGAGATAAAAGCGATAAATACAAGTAGCATTGCACCTACATTAACAGCGAGTTTTAGTCCTTGTGTAGTACCAATACTGATCGCTTCCAATGCATTTGTTCCAAGTTGCTCTTTTGAAATACTCATATCCTCGTTTACTTGTTCTGTTTCGGGCAACAGAATTTTAGAGGCTACTATGGCTGCAGGAGCTGACATTACTGATGCAGCCAGTAAATGTTTAGCGAAAAAGAGTCTTGCTTCCGTATCGTCTCCACCTAAGAATCCAATATATGCGGCAAGAACACCACCTGCAATGGTGGCCATTCCTCCACTCATCAAGCATAACAATTCCGACAATGTCATCTTTTCAATATAAGGTTTGATAAGTAGTGGTGATTCTGTTTGACCCAAAAAAATATTTCCAGCTGCAGCTAAACTTTCCGATCCTGAAAGTTTTAAAGTTTTCTTCATGAAAAGAGCAAAAGTATAAACGATCTTTTGTAGAATTCCGTAGTAGAAAAGTATGGAAGTTAATGCCGAGAAAAATAAAATAGTTGGCAGTACCTGGAAAGCAAAAATGAAACCAAAAGAGTTTATATTTTCTATTAAGTCTCCAAAAAGAAACAATGATCCTTCTCTTGTAAATCCTAAAACAGTAACAAAAACAGCACTTAGCCACTCAAAGCAGCTTTGTATAAAAGGTACCTTTAATATAGCTACAGCAAATATAAACTGTATAAATAATCCTTTCCAAACCAATTGCCAATCAATTTTTTTTCTGTTTCGCGAAAAAGCAAAAGCAATTCCTATTAAAGCAGCTACTCCTAGTAATCCTCTGAATAATGCTGTTAAGCTAAATCCAGCGCTTTTTTGAGGTTCAATTTTGGGTGCCTTGAAAGTATATAAAACACTATCTTCCTCTAATACTAAGTGAGTATTAGTAATATTTAAATTAAAACTTCTGATCGTATCATATGGAAAGGTGTAATGATAAGTTAAAAACTGGTTATTTAGTTCCCAATTTCCTTTTGCAGTAAGTGAAATACTATTTAATTCGTATTCGAAAGTACCATCTTCATGTAACAGCATGTAATCGCCATTCGCAATAGATTTTAAGTTATTTTCGCTGCTATCATTTACTAAACGAATGCTTTCGAATATCCATTTTTGACAAATATTTTGTGCGAATGAAAACGAAGAAATAAGAATAGCAAGAAGTAAAAAATAACGCTTCAGCATAATGTGTGATTATTGGCGTTTATTAATCTCGTCTCTAATTTTGGAGGCGCGTTCATAGTCTTCTTCATTTATAGCTTTACCTAGCGCTTCTTCCAATTCGGTCAAAGATAAGGAAGCGAATTCACTTTCAATCTTCGGGAAGCCAGCTTTATGCGTTTCAATGGAGGGATTTATGTCTTTTTCAAGAATAATGCTGGCATCTTTTAAAATAGATAGGTAGGTAAAAATTGGAGCTTTAAATCGAACAGCTATTGCCACAGCATCTGAAGTTCGTGAATCTATTTGTAGCTCTTTTCCATTATTGTCCACGCAGTATATGATCGAAGAAAAAATGCCGTCTTTAATTGAAGATATTACAACCTTTTGAACATGAATGTTATATCCTTTGCAAAAAGTGGTGAATAAATCGTGTGTAATTGGTCGCTCTGGTTTAATTTCAGATTCGATTGCTACTGCAATCGCCTTAGCCTCAAAGCTCCCAATAATGATAGGAAGTTTCCTATTTCCAGTCAATTCACCCAAAACAAGGGCATATGCTCCTGTTTGGGTTTGACTATATGACAAACCAACTATGTCTAGTTGGATGAGTTGCATGTATTGTTAGTTTACTTTAAAGTTACGGATTTCTTCAATAAGTCGAGGAACTACCTCGAAAGCATCACCAACAATCCCATAATCGGCAGCTTTGAAGAAAGGTGCTTCAGGATCTGTATTAATAACAACCATTACTTTAGAGGAATTAACACCTGCTAGGTGTTGAATAGCTCCTGAAATACCAATGGCAATGTATAGATTTGGAGCTACCGCCTTTCCTGTTTGACCAACATGTTCTCCATGTGGTCTCCAACCAATGTCTGAAACCGGTTTTGAACAAGCAGTACCTGCTCCTAAAAGTTCTGCTAATTCTTCAACCATACCCCAGTTTTCAGGTCCTTTTAACCCTCTACCTGCAGAAATAATAATATCAGCTTCTGCTAAGCTTATTTTTCCTGAAGCTTTCTCAATCTTAGTAGAATTTACTTTGCTTTTTCTTGATTCGGCATCAAAACTTTCTATAACTGCGTTACCACCTATTTCAGTAATTCGGAAAGAATTAGGAGATAATGCAAGAACACATTTTTTATTGTTGGATTGCGCTTTTTCAAAAGCTTTTCCAGAAAATGCTTTTTTCTTTACTGTAATTGGAGCGTTATTATGCGGGATATCGACTACATTACTTATGAATCCTGCTTTTAATTTTACAGCTATTCTTGGAGCAATGGTTCTTCCAGTATTACTGTTAGCTACTATCACAACGCTAGCATTTTCATTGCTTGCTACTTCTGCAATGGCTGCTGACATTGAATAGCTGTCGCAAGCACTTATATCATTACTAATTTTAACAACTTTGTCGGCACCATACTTTCCTAATTGAACGGCATCATCAGTTAGGTTGCCGATTGTAACGGCAGTTGTGGATAAACCTAGTTTTTTTGCTGTTTCGTGCGCATATGTAACTGCTTCAAAAGTTCCTTTTTTGAATTTTCCATCCCAATTTTCGGCATATACTAAAACTGACATATTTATACTTTTTTTTAATTTTTAATTAAATGGCTTTTGCCTCATTGTGTAATAATGCAACTAATTCTGCTTCGTTTCCTGCTTCTACTATTTTACAGGCAGCTCTTTGCTCTGGCTTTTCAAAAGAAACGCTTGTAGTTCTTTGTTCGTTGGCTTGTATTGTTAATACATTAAGAGGTTTTGTTCGTGCTGTCATAATTCCCCTCATGTTAGGGATTAATAGTTCTGATTCTTCAACTAAGCCTTTTTGTCCAGCAATAATAATTGGTAAGGAAGCAGATAATTTTTCTTTTCCTCCTTCAATTTCTCTTTCAGCAGAAATTTCGTTTCCATTGATCTCTAATCCAACACAGGCGTTAATAAGACCCAATTCAAGAATTTCCGCCATCATAGCTGGAACAGCTCCTCCGTTGTAATCAATCGACTCGCGACCAGTCATGATTAGATCAAAATCTTTTGCAACAGAAGCAAGTTCGTTGGCCACAAAAAAGCTATCAGTTGCTTCTGCATCAATACGAATAGCTTCGTCTGCACCAATCGCCAATGCTTTCCTTAGAGTTGGCTCGTTAGTAGCAGGCCCAACATGTGCTACAGTTACTGTCCCACCGATTTCCTCTCTTAATTTAATGGCTTTTGTTAAGCTAAATTCATCATAAGGATTAATAACAAATTGAATTCCATTAGAATCAAAAGCTGAATTATCAGCAGTGAAGTTAATCTTTGAAGTTGTATCAGGAACATTACTAATACAGACTAATATTTTCATAATTCAATACTTATTTTATTAAAGAGTGTAAATTTAAAATAATTATGTTCGACAAACAATTGATTTCAGCTGTAATTGATTCAATTATTTACTTGAGTACAGAGACTTTGTTAATATTTAAAATTTGTTATTTTTGCGACCCTTATATATGAATACAATATGAGAGAAATTCAATTTAGAGAAGCTGTAGCTGAAGCGATGAGCGAAGAAATGCGCAAAGATGAGCGTATTTATTTGATGGGGGAAGAAGTTGCAGAGTACAATGGTGCTTACAAAGCATCAAAGGGAATGCTTGCTGAATTTGGTTCGAAGCGTGTTATTGATACACCGATCTCTGAACTTGGTTTTTCAGGAATTGGAGTTGGTTCTGCTATGAATGGTTTAAGACCTATAATTGAGTTTATGACTTTCAATTTTTCTTTAGTAGCTATTGATCAGATTATAAGTAATGCTGCTAAAATGCGTCAAATGTCAGGTGGTCAGTTCAATATACCTATTGTATTTAGAGGTCCAACAGCATCAGCGGGACAATTGGGTGCCACACATTCGCAAGCTTTTGAAAGTTGGTTTGCTAATTGTCCAGGACTAAAGGTAGTTGTTCCTTCAAATCCGTATGATGCAAAGGGACTTTTGAAAGCTGCTATTCGTGATGATGATCCAGTTATTTTTATGGAGTCAGAACAGATGTATGGCGATAAGGGGGAAGTTCCCGAGAGTGAATATATTATACCATTAGGTGTTGCTGATATAAAAAGAGAAGGAAAAGATGTGACCATCGTTTCTTTCGGTAAAATTATAAAAGAAGCATTTAAAGCAGCTGATGAGTTAGCTGAAGAAGGAATTGAGGCAGAAATAATTGATTTAAGAACGGTTCGTCCCATTGATTTTGATGCTATTTTAACATCTGTAAGGAAAACAAATCGCTTAGTTGTACTAGAAGAAGCGTGGCCATTGGCATCAATTTCTTCCGAAATTGCTTACAAAGTTCAAAAGGATGCTTTTGATGACTTAGATGCTCCTGTAAAGAGAGTAACTGCTTTGGATACTCCAATGGCCTATGCGCCTACTTTAGTAGAAGCTTATTTACCAAATAAAGATAAGTTGGTAAAGGCCGTTAAAGAAGTTATGTATATTTAAACAAATCAACACTAAATTTTAAACTATGGAAATTATTGTTAAGTATTTACCCCTTTTTGGTGTCTTAGCACTAGCTTTTGTATTCTGGAAGAATGCTTGGGTGTCTAAACAAGAAGAGGGTGATGAGAAAATGTCTAACATCGCGAAAAACATTGCAGATGGTGCAATGTCTTTCTTAAAAGCAGAATATAAAATCCTATCTGTATTCGTAGCTGCAGTGGCGATATTGCTTTATTTTAAAGGTTCTAATGAGTATACTCAGTTAGATGAAAATGGAAATCCTGTTTCTCATGGTATGGTAGCAGTTTCATTTATAATTGGCGCTATTTGTTCTGCATTAGCAGGATTTATAGGAATGAAAGTAGCTACTAAAGCAAATGTTAGAACAACAAATGCTGCTAAAAATTCATTAGGAAAAGCGCTTGAAGTTGCATTTGCTGGTGGTTCAGTAATGGGTTTAGGAGTTGTAGGTTTAGGAGTTTTAGGCCTTAGTGGATTATTTTTTGCTTATCAAGGAGTGTTTGAGGGTGTGAATAATATTAATTTGGTTATCAATGTTCTTTCAGGATTCTCTTTGGGAGCCTCTTCCATTGCATTATTTGCTCGTGTCGGAGGTGGTATTTACACCAAAGCTGCCGATGTAGGTGCTGATTTAGTAGGTAAGGTAGAAGCAGGTATTCCTGAAGATCATCCACTTAACCCTGCAACAATTGCTGACAATGTTGGTGATAATGTAGGAGATGTAGCCGGTATGGGTGCAGACTTATTTGAGTCGTATGTTGGTTCAATTATTGGTACAATGGTTCTAGGTGCACTTATTGTTACTCCAGATTTTGATGGTTTGGGTGCAGTTTACCTGCCTCTTGTTTTAGCAGCTGTTGGAATTGTAATGTCTATCATAGGTACATTTTTTGTTAGAGTTAAGGATGGCGGATCGCCTCATACCGCTCTTAATTTAGGTGAGTTTGGTTCTGCTGGTTTAATGCTTGTAGCTTCGTACTTTATAATTAATGCAATGATTCCAGCTGATGTAAAAGGTTTACCTATGGGTGGAATGGGTGTTTTTTATGCGACTATAGCTGGTCTTGTAGCAGGTTTATTAGTTGGTAAGATAACAGAATACTATACAGGTACAGGTACCAAACCGGTTAATTCTATCGTTCAGCAATCTGAAACTGGTTCTGCTACTAATATTATAGCTGGTTTAGGTGTTGGGATGATGTCAACAGCTATTCCTATCATAATAATTGCTGCTGCCATTATAGTTTCTCACCAATTTGCAGGTTTGTATGGTATTGCCATTGCTGCAGTAGGAATGTTAGCAAACACAGGTATCCAGTTAGCAGTTGATGCTTACGGCCCTATTTCAGATAATGCTGGAGGTATTGCTGAGATGGCTGAGTTAGATCCTGAAGTAAGAGAAAGAACCGATAAATTAGATGCTGTAGGAAATACTACAGCTGCTATCGGTAAAGGCTTTGCAATTGCTTCTGCTGCATTGACAGCATTGGCACTATTCGCAGCTTATATGAAGACTGCAAAGATTGAATCCATAGATGTATCTCGTCCTGATATTATGGCGGGTCTATTGATAGGTGGTATGTTACCATTTGTGTTTTCTGCATTGTCTATGAATGCAGTAGGTCGTGCTGCTATGGCTATGATTGAAGAGGTAAGGCGCCAATTCAAAGATATTCCTGCACTGAAAGCTGCATTAGAAGTAATGCGAAAGAATAATTCTGATATGTCTAAAGCTTCTGCTGAGGACAGAAAAATATTTGATGCAGCTAACGGCGTTGCAGAATATGATAAGTGTGTAGAAATCTCAACTCGAGCATCAATCCGTGAAATGGTAGCCCCAGGTTTACTGGCAATTATTGTTCCAGTATTAATCGGATACATCGGAAGTGCTGAAATGTTAGGTGGATTATTAGCAGGTGTTACCACTTGTGGTGTATTGATGGCAATTTTCCAATCAAATGCAGGAGGTGCTTGGGATAATGCTAAGAAGATGATTGAAGAACAGGGAAAAAAAGGAACAGAAGCGCACAAAGCAGCCGTTGTTGGTGATACTGTTGGTGATCCATTTAAGGATACTTCAGGTCCATCATTAAATATTTTGCTAAAGTTAATGTCAGTGGTTGCATTAGTTATTGCGCCATCAATAGCAATGACTACATCATCATCAATATCAAAAATTAATGTTATTATGGGAGATGAATCTGGTGTTTACTCTATTGTTAATGAAGATATAGATTATAATGATGAGTTTGCCAATGTAACTTTTTTTCTAGGCGAAGTTGTTGAAGGAAAAGGTGTTGAGAAATTCAATAATACAAGTGTTTCTTTTTCATCAAGTAAAATTCCAAATCTAGATGGAACTTATAAAACAAAAGGTCAGTTGTTGGTAAACGAAATTCCACTAAACGCATTATTTACTTTTAAAATTAATGATGGTTCAATTGAAGGAAAAATGGAATTGAGAGAGCCTCAAAAAATACTGGATAAGTAATTTTTATATAGATTCAATAAAAAGCCCACCAACGGTGGGTTTTTTGTTGAATTGATTTTTTGTTTAAAACAATCCGTTTATTTCGGCGTCAATTCGATTAATTATAGCCCCTAAGTCTTCTTTGTTGTTATTAAAGTCAATATCGTCTACATCAATAATTAATAACTTCCCTGTATTATATTGAGAAATCCAAGCTTCGTATCTTTCGTTTAATCGAGTAAGATAATCTATGCGTATTGAGTTTTCGTAATCTCTACCTCTTTTCTGAATCTGTCCAACTAAATTCGCGACAGATGACCTTAGATATATTAATAGGTTTGGAGGCGGAATAAATGTTTCCATTAATTGAAATAGTGAAAGATAATTTTCAAAGTCTCTGGAGCTCATCAAACCCATTGCATGTAGGTTCGGCGCAAAAATGAAAGCATCTTCATAAATAGTTCTGTCTTGAATTACATTTTTTTCACTTGCATGAATTTCCTTTACTTGTTTAAAACGACTTTTCAAGAAATAGACTTGCAAGTTGAATGACCATCGTTGCATATCTTTGTAAAAGTCATTAAGGTATGGATTGTCATCTACATCTTCGTAATGAGCATCCCATTTATAGTGTTTCGATAATAGTCCTGTTAAGGTTGTTTTTCCTGAACCGATGTTTCCTGCTATAGCTACGTGCATTTAAATAAAATTTAGCCACTAATTTAATAGAAATTCTACTAATTCAAAGCTTCATTATTTAAATTCAATAAGCTTTCTAAATGTATTCGCTCATTGCAAAGTCTGGGAACTTTAAATTGTCTTCCAAGCTTATCATGGCTTTTCATCCATTGGTAAAATAAGTTCTTTTTGGCAAGGTGTATTTTTGGTTCTCGTAGTGCCATGTTTTTATATCGCTTTGCTTCATAGTCAGAGTTGATAGATTTTAATGCATCGTCTAAAGCGTACGTAAAAAAATCTAAATCTTTAGGCGCACTTTCAAATTCTATAATCCACTCATGGCCACCTTTTTTTTGCGACTGCATGTAGATAGGCGCTACAGTGTATTCTAATACATTGGTGTTAGTTTTTTGACATGCAATAGAAAGTGCTTTATTTGTATTGTCAATTGTCAATTCTTCCCCAAAAGTATTTAAGAATTGACTGATTCTACCTGTAATTTTAAAACGATAAGGTTGAGTTTTTGTAAATGTTATAGTATCGCCAATAAGGTATCTCCAAAGACCAGCGTTTGTGGATATAACCATAGCATAATTTTTACATTGTTCCACTTCCCAAATCGGGACAGTATTTCTCATATCATAATCATCCATTGGAATAAATTCATAAAAGATTCCATAATCTAACATCAAAAGCATTTCATCACAATTGAGTTTATCCTGTATACCAAAAAATCCTTCTGAAGCATTGTATGTTTCTAAATAGTTTGCTCCTTTAGGTAGCAGCTCTTCAAACTGTTTTCGGTAGTGACTAAAGCTTACACCACCGTGCATGTAAAGTTCTAAATTAGGCCATATTTCGTGTATGTGCTTAGCGCCTGTTATTTCTAAAATTCGTTTAAATAAAACAAGCATCCAAGAAGGAACTCCAGCTATATTGGTTACATTTTCTTTTGAGCTGATTTTAGCTATCTTTTCAATTTTTGCTTCAAAATCATTCATTATAGCAATGTCTTTACTTGGTGTTCGATGTATGTTTACCCAAAGTGGGAGGTTGTCCATAATAATGGCAGATAAATCGCCTTCTTTTGCGTTCTCATTTAAAGATGCTTCATGTGTACCTCCTAAAATTAAGCTCTTCCCATTGAAGATTGTTGTTTCAGGATAATTGTCACAGTAAATAGAAAGCATGTCTTTCCCTCCTTTGAAGTGACAATCAACGAGTGATTCTTCTGTAACTGGGATAAACTTACTTTTACTACAACTTGTTCCGGAGGATTTTGCAAACCACTTAGTTTCGCTAGGCCATAAAACATTTTGTAATCCTTGACGAATGCTTTTAATATACTCTTCTAAATCTTTGTAGGTTCTTACTGGTAATTGAGTTTTAAATTGCTCGTAGTTTTGAATATTCTCAAAATTGTATTGCTTGCCGAAAGTGGTTTTTTTTCCATTTTCAATGAGTTTTTGAAACCATTCTTCTTGGACTTCGTGTGGGTATTTTCGAAATAAATCAATCTGATGCATGCGCTTACGCATTACCCAAGACATCACGGAGCTTTTAAGTGTTAAATTCAGCAATTTTTAGTAATATTAACTTTGGTAAAATACGAAAATTATGCGTGAGAATACACTCAAAAAAATGGAGACACGATTAGCTGATGTTGTTCAGTATTCCTTGGATATCAATGCAGAAAAGCATGCGATGAATGATTTGATAGGGAGTCAAATTAAGTTTACTTGGGATGGTAATGTTTTATGTCATTGTGGTGAGGTAAAGAAAAAATTTTATCGTTCTGGATTTTGTTACAATTGCTATTGGACATTACCACAAGCCTCACAAAGTATTTTCAAGCCTGAATTATGTACAGCACATCTTGATATTGAAGAGCGTGATTTAGAATGGGAAAAAAAATTTCAGTTAGCACCACATTATGTTTATCTAGCTAATTCATCAGGAATAAAAGTAGGGATTACAAGAGAGTCTCAAGGTGTGGTTCGTTGGATGGATCAAGGAGCAAGCCAAGTTATTATTTTAGCAAAAGTGCCAAATAGAAGATTTTCAGGAGATGTAGAGGTGGCAATTAAACAGTTTGTGGCTGATAAAACAAATTGGAGAAAAATGCTAACTGGCACTCCTGAGAATATAGACATGCTGAAAATGAAAAATGAGTTATCAGCTCATGTTCCTGACGAGTTGAAGCAATATGTATTGGATGATAACACAGTAACTGAAATCAACTATCCTGTTTTAGAGTATCCGAAAAAGATTATTAGTGTAAAGCTTTCTAATAAAACTCCAGTAATAGAAGGTGAGTTAAAAGGACTTAAAGGACAATATTTGTTATTGGACAATGGGCGTGTATTTAATGTGAGAGCTCATGAAGGATTTTTGGCAGAATTTTCTTGCAAATAGTTAGCTACTGGAGTTGTTCTAGAATTTCAATTCCTCACCAAATTTCAAATTGAACTTTTTACGAATAATGCCAGTAGCTAAATAAAGTATGGGTGTGTCAATTAGTGCCATCAATACTTTGAACAAAAATCCATTCAGGAGTAATATCCCAAATTTATTCCATTCGATAGCTCCAGCAAAACATAGCAAAGCTAAAACGGTAGCGGTATCTGCTAGTTGTGAAGCAAAAGTAGAGCAGTTGTTTCTTAGCCAAAGGTGTTTGCCTTTTGTTAGATTTTTCCAAAAATGAAAAATTCGAATATCGATAAACTGAGCTAGTAGGTACGCCAACATTGAAGCGCCAACTGAAATACCTGTTAATCCGAATACACTTGAAAAAGTATCATCGTTTACAGGTGACCAAGAAGTTGCATTTACACTTTCTGCTAATGTCACGATTCCTAAAACGAATATGCTAGCAAACAAGCCAGCTATTACCACTTGATTAGCTTTTTTCTTTCCATAAATTTCAGAGATAATGTCCGTTACCAAAAAAGTGATAGGGTAAGGGATTATACCTGCTGAGATTTCAAAGGTATAAAGACTGAAAGGAGACCAGCTAAAAAACTTCTGAAAGATAAGGTTGCAACTTACCAATGCAGCAATAAACAATCCCGCTAATATTAGATAGAGTTTTTGTGCTTCATTCTTTTTTGTTTTCTTAAAAGGAGCATTCTTTTTTATTTTCTTGAGAGGAGCATTCTTTTTCGGATTTGTCAGAAGAAGAAAAGTAACATTCTTTTTCGACTTCGCCATAAGAGCAATATTCTTTTTTTGTTTCAATCGAACAGATTTCACAAATTAGTCGATTTTGAAAGAATATGGCATTCGCATTTGCAACTTGTCCATTTCTAAAAGATTATTCAACTCTTTGTATAATTGATAGGACTCTCCTAGTTCGTTTTCTAATATAGATGCTTTTGCATTGCCAGTTAAATCATTGATTAATTTCTCCATAGGATCAATTTGTTTCGGTAAAGAACTAATGCGGTAGTTTTCCAAATCTGCCATCTTAGCTGCGATATCAATAGCATCTTCTAATCCACCTAATATATCCACTAATCCTAAATCTAGGGCATCTGTTCCTGTCCAAACTCTTCCTTGACCAATCGCATCCACCTCTTTCTTACTCATATTTCTTCCCTTAGCAACATGGGAGATGAAAGTCTCGTAAATATCTTTTACCGATTTATGGATAATATTTCTTTCTTTTTCTGTGAGGGAACGGTACATGCTACCCATATCTGAAAATTGATTGGTTTTTACTGTATCAATTGTAATACCTAATTTATTTTTCATTAGTTTTTGAGTATTCATTAGTAAACCAAATACGCCAATGGAGCCAGTAATTGTTGTTGGGTTTGCAACAATGGTATCGGCATGACAAGAAATGTAATAACCACCTGAAGCAGCAACATCTCCCATAGAAACTACAACTGGTTTTTCTGCTTTTGTTAATATCATTTCTCTTAAGATAGTTTCCGAGGCTAATGCGCTTCCTCCAGGAGAATTGACACGTAAAACAATAGCTTTCACATTTTCATCTGTTCGTGCATTTCGAATCGCTCTAGAGATTCTTTCAGAACCAATACTTTCATTATCGCCTTCACCACCAATTATTTCACCATAAGCATAAACTATAGCTATTTTATCTTTGCTATATTTCTTTTTATTTCCAACTAATTTAGCGTTTTTATATGCTTTTAATTTAGTTACTTCGATATCTGCATCTAATTTTTTGTTTAGTTTTTTGCGTAAAGTATCCAATACTTGATCTTTATATAAGGTAGCATCAATTAATCCAGTAGTAACGGCATCACTAGATTTTTGAACTTTTAGTTTCTGTGCTATTTGAAACAAATTACCATTATCGATTTTTCTACTTGCTGAAATGTCTGACAACATATCAGTCCAAATGGAATTGATAAACTTACTTATTTGGGCTCTGTTTTCACTACTCATCTTTTCAAGTATGTAAGGTTCTACCGCAGCTTTAAATTTTCCGTGTCTAATAATTTGTGGTTCAATTTCTAGCTTTTTTAGGGCGTCTTTAAAAAACATCCCTTGATAGGCTAATCCTACAAATTCTAAAATACCCTCTGGATGAATATAGATTTCATCGGCCATTGACGCAATATAATATCCTTTCTGCGAATATATTTCGCTGTAGGCTATTGTAAATTTTTCTGTCTCATTTTTAAATTCCAGAAGTTTTTTTCGTATTTCTTCCAAGCTTGCCATGCTTGCGTTTGGCGCTTCGACATTTAAATAAATTCCTTTAATTCGATCATCTGTTTTAGCTTTTTCAATGCTATTAATAATATCCACTAATCCTATCTTATCGCTGTTTCCAATGCTAAAGATGTCAAAATCTATTGGATTATCACTTCCTCTGTCAATAATGGCGTCGCTTAGTGTTATTTTCAATACTGAATTTTCTTCAATAATAGTTTCATCTTCCCCAGCAGAAATGGTTGCAATTATTCCAACACCAATAAATAGAATCAAAAAGAAGCCAATAACCATTCCTAAAACAGTAGATAAAATACTTTTCAAAAAGTTTAACATGTTTGTAAATTTAGATGAAGAACAAAATTAAGAAACTTATTAACAGTAGAGAAACGACTAAATGCTTTGCTTATTTTAGCTTTGAATGAATAAAGTAGTAGTATTATTAGGCAGTAACTTAGGAAATAGCAAGCTGCTATTTCAAAGAGGGTTAAATTTACTAATTGAAAAGTTAGGAAAACTTCTTTCTAAATCAGCTTTATATGAATCTTCACCCTGGGGTTTTGAACATGAAAATAATTTTTTAAATCAAGTTTTAATCTTAGAAACAATTTATTCGGCTGAAGACGTTCTTCAAGTTTGTTTACAAATAGAAAA
>Ga0160423_10001162_pt1 | contig 21994 bp, 23 predicted proteins | sample CRUFie14St8metaG_FD_108191 | JGI IMG/M metagenome (GOLD analysis project Ga0160423, IMG submission 108191) | Marine microbial communities from the Costa Rica Dome - CRUD Field 142mm St8 metaG | ecosystem: Environmental > Aquatic > Marine > Oceanic > Photic zone | place: Costa Rica: the Eastern...
AAATATTCTAAAAAGAATTCAAAACCAAAACCAACCGTATAGCCATAATCCCATTTTTGAAGTCGAACAACAGCAATGCTCTCCAGTGTGTTTTTTTGTGAAACCATATCATAGGCCGCGAATCCACCTGCAGTTAAATAAGGTCTCCAATTCCCATAGCGTTCTGCTTTGTATTTGATTTCGATGGGTATGGAAAGATAGGTTGATTCTGACAATCGTTTGTCTACGAATAACCCGTCATCACTTTCAATCAAATATTCAAAATCTCTTTGTCCAAATATCAATGTTGGAAATAGTGTTCTTACATCCCAGTTTTTTCCTAAATGAAAGTCGGTTACAATTCCTAAATTAAAACCTGGTGAGGATTTGATATTTAGGGAATATATTGTGTCATTTGTAAAAATAGAGTTGTTTACAGCTAAATTCGAGTTGAGTTGATTTAAACCAAGTAAAAAACCAAAATGAACTTTTCGATTTTCATCAAAACCTTTAAGATTTTGATTCACACCTCTTTGAGCATGAAGAGAAGAGCATGAAATTAGTAGTATTAGAATTAAATTTCTTTTCATTGTAATTTTGATCCCATGTATATGGATGCTATCCCAAACGAACAATCTACAATTTTAGTCTCTTTAAATCCCACTTTTTTTAGGATATTAGTGAATTTTTCCCCATCAGGAAAAGCATTTACAGAATCGGGTAGGTAGGTATAAGCTGTCTTATCTTTGGAAATTAATCTACCAATTTTAGGAAGAATGTATTTGAAATAAAAGAAATACAGTTGTTTGATTGGGAATTTTCTAGGCTTACTGAATTCAAGAATTATTAATTGTCCGTCAGGAGCAAGCACTCTATACATTTCTGCGAGGCCTTTTTCTAAATTTTCAAAGTTTCTAACACCAAAACCAACGGTTATTCCGTCAAAAGTTCCATCTTCAAAATTAATTTTTTCCGAGTCACCAACCTGTAAGGTTATCCTATTGGATAATCCTTTCTTCTTTATTTTCTCAATACCAACATTGACCATACCTTCTGAAATGTCTAGTCCTATTACTTCATCAGCTCCTGAATCAAGATTCGCAATTGTGAAGTCACCAGTTCCACATGCGATATCTAAAACTTTCTTAGGACTTGATTTTTTTAGGATTTTAACGGCCTTTTTTCTCCAAATAATGTCTATCCCCATCGATAAAGTATGGTTCAGAAAATCGTACTTTGGTGCTATGTTGTTAAACATTTTTGCAACCTGTTCTTTTTTTGAACCTTCTTCGTTTTGATATGGTTTTATTTCTGGTGAATTCATAGTGCAAAAATACTAAATTGAAAGTATATGAGGCATTTTAAGAGAATAAGTCGTTTTAAAAGTTAAATTCTTTACTGTAAACCAAGTGTAGGTATATTTGTCTTGAAACCCAGGCGTCAGTTGCAGCATACCTTAACTGACTTTCATTTAGAGTCTCAGCTTCCCAATTGCTCGTTTGTTGCCGTTTACTTATTCTAAAACCAAGAAGCATCGCAGTAAGGTTTCTTGCACCAATATTTTCAAATTTTAGTGTTTTACAAAGAATATTAAGATCGATAACATTATTGTATTTAAAAGGATGAAATTGATTGGATAGTTCTTTCATATCTTGAAGTATTGCGATACCAATTTTTTGAATTTTAGGATTTTCAAAAATATTTATGAGGGAAAAAGGAAGGCCTAATCTATTTAACCGAAATAAATACACTTTATTTCTTGTTGCTATTTGAATTAAAGCTGTTTTGTTCAGAACTCCTTTTCTAAATGTTGGTCGGGTTTCTGTATCAACGCCAATTATATTTTCTCGTTCAATATCTTCAATGGCAGCAGCAGTTTTTTTGATGTCATCTATCACAATGATTTGGCCCTCGAATTTCCCAAGAGGTAAATTATTTACTTCAGCTTTTGTTATTTGAGTTTTCAAAATATTTCTGCAAAGTTAAAGTAACTTTATAGTAATAAATTAAAATTTACATGAATTATAAAGAATCGGATTTTAAAAAGTTGGGATTTAAATATAAAAGAGGGAATAAGGAAGTTTTTGAAGCGAGTGCAGAAATTGTTCCTGGAGAATATATAACTATTCAGTTATCTGTGTTTAAAGGTGATCTCTCTTTTCAGGGTATTCAAGTACAAGGAGCAAATGCTGATGAAAAACGAAAGGAATATTTAAAAAAGTACTCCCTTCAAGAAATTCATAAATTGTTTTCCGATTATTAGCCTTTTCTTTTTTTCTTCCTCAATTTGTACTTATTATTGAAAACATCATTTGGTGTAACGTCAAAATGATATTTATACCCTAAGGAAACCTGAATAAATGCATCCTTATGGTTAATTCTAGGCATACCGTATATTGAATGGTTTCCCCATCTATAGCCAACTCCAAAACCTAAATTTATTCCATCGAATAACCAATATCGATTTTCCTCCGCTACGCTACCTATAAAATCTCCTTTATTGTTTAACGAATCTCTTGTACTTCTGAAACCAGGACCTATTAAAAAGTCAAATGTTAAAGGGTGCATGTCAACCAGAATTCTTCTAAAATTAAAATCAAACTGATAATCATTATATTGTCGTTCACTTGATGGAGCATAAATATGAAACTCTGGACCAATGCTATTTTTTCTTAGAAACCATACATGTGATCTCAATTCAACCCCATTTTTTCCGTTTAAAGAACTGTAATGATAACCACCTTCAACAGAAAACATTGTTGTGGGTAGAAGATTGGTTTCGTCATCCTCTTGAGCAATTACAAAATTGAAAGAAATGAGCAGGGTAAGAACTAAGGTTATTTTTTTCATACTTCTATCTTTTACAAAAAAAATGGGTAAGCTACTTATATCGCACCGCTACGACCGCCTACCCTTGCTACCTTCCGGTCCTGGGGGAGTTCAGCAGGAGCTGGTCGTATAAGACTTACCCAGATGCAAATGTAGTGACAAAGGGAAAATAATACAAACAAATAAATTCTTTTTTAATTGAATAATTTCTGCAGTTGCTTCGTCTGAATCTTATGAAAAATTAACGCAATTTCTGATAAGGAGTAAAGCGTTATTCATTTTTTTATCCTTTATATTTACAATAAATTGATACTAGAAATTTAAATTAAATGAAAGACTACTCAATTGTTATTCCTCTTTTTAATGAAGCTGAATCATTACCAGAGCTCCACGACTGGATACAGCGGGTTATGCATGAGAGCAAATCGACTTATGAAATTTGGTTCATCAATGATGGGAGTACCGATAATTCATGGGAAGTGATAGAACAGCTTGAACAAAAAGATCAGCATGTAAAAGCAGTTAAATTTCAGAGAAATTACGGGAAATCAGCATGCCTTTTTGTGGGTTTTGAAAAAGCCGAAGGAGAGGTGGTAGTTACTATGGATGCGGATTTACAAGATAGTCCGGAAGAATTGCCCGAAATGAGAAGAATGATTATTGAGGATGGTTTTGATTTGGTTTCTGGATGGAAGAAAAAGAGATATGACCCTTTAACTAAAACTATTCCAACTAAGTTATACAATTGGACTACCCGTAGAGTGAGTGGAATAAGATTGAATGATTTTAATTGTGGTCTAAAGGCATATAGATATGAAGTTGTTAAAAGTATCGAGGTGTATGGTGAAATGCACAGATATATACCAGTACTTGCAAAATGGGCAGGATACTCTAAAATAGGAGAAAAAGTTGTTCGTCATCAAGCGCGAAAATATGGGTATTCTAAGTTTGGACTCAGTCGTTTTATAAATGGTCCACTTGATTTACTGTCAATAATTTTTGTTGCAAGATTTGGTAAAAAGCCAATGCATCTTTTTGGTGTTTTAGGTGCTTTTCTTTTTTTACTTGGCTTAATTGCAGGGGGATATTTAACGATTGATTGGTTGTTAACTTTCGTATTTGACTTGAGGAATAAATATTACCCTATGACCGATCGTCCTATTTTCTTTTTTAGTTTGGTGTTTATGATAATTGGAACGCAACTTTTTTTAGCTGGATTTGTTGCGGAATTGATTACTCGAAATTCAAGCATTCGAAACAACTACAAAATATCTAAAATACTCAACTGATGAGTGCATCGAAAAAGATAGGTATAGCATTTAGATCATTTGGTAGCGCTTATCGATTTATTATAAAGCACAAACTATGGCATTTTGTATATATACCTGGAATTTTAAATGTATTCCTTTTTTATTTTTCGTTCAATTGGTTTGTTGATAGCGTCGCAAACTGGGTTACGGGAATATTTAATTTAGACTGTGAGGGAGATAGTTATGTTTGGCTTTGTAATGGTATTGTGTCAATTGCGGGATTTTTAGAGTTTTTTATTCGGTGGTTTTTATACATTGCTTTTGTTGGTTTGTATTTGATTGTTTACAAAAGTATTTTATTAATCATTTACTCTCCTGTTCTGGCTTATTTAGTTGAATTAGTCGAGAAAAAACACAATGGTATAGATGAGCCTTTTAAAATGCAACAATTCATCAAAGATACCGTAAGAGGTATCGTACTTGCTATCCGGGGGCTGTTTGTGGAGGGTTTAGCTGTTTTAGCTTTGTTTTTAATGGCTTTCATCCCAATTCTTAATATAATTCAACCTGTTTTACTGTGGTTGGTTAGCGCTTATTTTTTGGGTGTGAGTATGCTTGACTATACTCTGGAAAAAAAAGGAATGAACGTAAAAGAGAGTATTATCTTTAGTAAAAAACATAAGTCTTTGGCAACTGGTATTGGCTCTGTATTTCAACTAGTATTCTTGGTACCATTTATAGGTTGGATGTTTGCTCCAACATATAGTGTGGTTGCTGCCTATTTTGCGGTGGAAGAGCTAGAAAATATTGAGAATTAATGAAAAATCATTTAATAAGTTTTATTTTATTAATCTTTTCTTTGAGTGTTTTTTCTCAAGGTAACTTTCCGGTTTGGGAAAAAGATTATGCTTGGGGAGGTGACAGAGATGATTACCTAATGGATATTCACCAAAATGAATTGGATCTTTCTATTTTTGCTGCCGGATACTCCTTTACAAGTTCCAATCAAAACGTTACAGCTTTGAACAAAGGGTATTCAGATTATTGGGTCGTTAAGGTTGATAGTATAGGTAGTCTTATATATGAAAAGTCCTACGGTGCTGATTCAACAGATAATTTATCCGTTATCGTTCCAACTTCAGATCAAGGTTATTTGCTAGCAGGGTCATCAGCCTCAGGTAGAAACGGTGATAAGTCTGAAGATTCAGAAGGAGGCTTAGACTATTGGATTGTGAAAATCAACAAAGACGGTAATGTTCAGTGGGATAAGACAATAGGTGGAGATCAAGATGATATTTTAACATGTGCCATTGGAAGTGAAAGCGGCGGTTTTTATCTTGGTGGATATTCCTTAAGTGGTATTTCTGGTAATAAAACACAAAGCTCATACGGAGCAGAGGATTTTTGGTTAGTAAAGTTAGACAGTGATGGAGAGATTGAGTGGGACTTGACTCTAGGTGGTGATTCAACAGATATAATGAAAAATATGGCCTTTGGTCCAAATGGTATTTTGGTAGGCGGTTATTCAATTTCTCCAAAAAGTGGAACAAAATCCGATAATGGATATGGGGGCTATGATTATTGGCTAAACAAGGTTGATTATTATGGGAATTTTATAAGCGATAAAACCATGGGCGGATCTCAAAATGATTTTTTAGAAGAAATTCGAATAAAGGCTCATTCAATTGGGTATTGGATTGCAGGTACCACATATTCAAGTTCGAGTGGGACGAAGACATCGAATTATTTTAATAACGGAGATATGTGGGTTTTAAGAGTGGATACAGCTTTGAATGTAGAATTAGACAGGACAATAGGATCACCTAACTTCGAAAGATGCAAGGATATGGAGATTTCACCGGAAGGTTCCGCAATTATTGCAGGTTGGTCAAACGGAAAAGGAGGGAATAAAGTTAGTGAAACAAAAGGAGAGCAAGATTATTGGATATATAAAATGGATACGCTTGGGGGGATTTATTGGGATAGGAGTTATGGTGGTACATTAGGAGATAGTTTGGAGGCTATTTTTATAAAATGTGATAGAGGGATTTTAGCCGGCGGATATTCTCAATCTACGATCTCTGGAGATCGCACACATTTAAACAAAGGAGCTAATGATTTTTGGGCTTTCGAACTTTCAATACCCACCCACCCATGGTTTCAAGCTCAAGATGTTTGCGCTCGAACTCCATTGAACTTTTTTGATCAAAGTGATGTATGGCCAGATTCATGGCGCTGGGACTTTGATGATCCTTTTTCCGCAAATAACACTTCAGAGAACCAACATGAAGTTCATACCTACCAACATCCCGGTATTTATAACGTCTCCTTAACCATTAAGGAAGGTTGTCAAAAGGATACAACGTTAACGAGGCAAATTACTGTATTTGACAATACTGTTTTGGGGAATATTGATTTGGGAGGAGACAAGAGTATTTGTGGAAGTGTAGTGGAATTATCAAATATTCACAATGATGCTCCAGAAAGAGTGACTTATTTGTGGAGCACAGGAGATACAACGGAGTCCATTTTTATTGAAAATAAGGGCTCGTACACATTAACTATTTCCGATGCGAATTGCTCAGCCAATGATGTTGTATTAATAGATACTTGTCCTGAATTTGGAATACCTGAGGCTTTTTCTCCCAACGGAGATGATTTGAACGATGTTTTTAAAGTTTATGGCGTAGGGCTTCATCAGTTTGAGTTGTTAATATTTAATCGTTGGGGACAGGTAATATATAAGTCTAACAATCAAAATGAAGGCTGGGATGGAACAGTGAATGGAAAGCCTTGTCAAATAGATGTTTACGTTTATAAAATCATTTATAGAGGTTTAGGTTTAGGACAAAAACAAAAAGTAGGTAGACTTGCACTTGTTCGATAAATGAAATACTTTTTCCTTCAATAAGTCATCAATTTTTTTATTTTTGTTATTTAGCAAAATTAGATTCTTAATGTCTAAATGCATCAAAACAAATAGAATGAAACAAACTATAGGACTGTTACTTTTTACCTTTGTGCTGAATTTTTCTTTGGCTGCGCAAAAGTTTTCTGCACGAGAAAAAATAAAAATTAGTGAAGCCAATACTGCATTTTTTGCTTCCTATTACGAGGAGGCGCTTTCACTTTATAAATCTGTTTATAACAAGCACTTGGGAAGTCCGCTCCTAAATTACAGAATAGGTTTTTGTTATTTAGAATTGGGTGATTTTAAAGATGCATTAGATTTCTTTGAATCCGTTAATGCGGGGGGCTTAAAGAAAAAAAATGCAGATTATTATTTTGGACACGGAAGCACGCTTCAAAAACTAGGAAGGTACGAAGAGGCTTTAGAAAAATATAATGAGTTTAAGCAAAAGGGAAGAGGAAAAGATATCAAATATTATAGTGTTGATGATTTCATAGAAGAATGTAATTATGCTCTTCAAGCTTTAGTGACACCTGTTTCAGTATTAATTGAAAACCTGGGTGATTCTATTAATTCGAAATACCATGATTATCATCCCTCATTAACTGCAGATGGCAAAACATTTATTTTTACATCAAGAAGAGAAGATTCCAAAGGCGGGATACAACTAGTTGATGGACAATACTACGAAGACGTCTATGAAGCTAAATGGAATTCATTTGAACAAGAATGGGGAGAGTCCAGGCCAATCGAGGGTGCTTTAAACTCTGAAGAATTTGATGCTAATTGTAGTGTTTCTCCTGATGGGCAATCTATTTTGGTTTACAAAAATATTACCTCTGAGAATAAAAAAATTCTCTCACCCACAGGAGGAGGAGATATATACCTATCCAAGGTTGGTTCCACAGGAAGATGGTCAGCTCCAAAATTAGTTGAAGGGGTAAATTCTCAAGCTATGGATGGTGGAGCCTGTTATAGTGCCGATGGAAAATCAATTTATTTTATTAGCAATAGAGGAAAAGGCATCGCAACAGGAAAAGGTGCTCAAGGCGGAAAGGATATTTGGGTTTCAAACATACAAGAGGATGGTAATTGGGGAAAACCAATTAACCTAGGAGATGTTATCAATACTCCTGAAGATGAATCTTCAGTTTTTATTCATCCAAATGGGAAAACGTTATTTTTTGCATCAGAGGGACATCATGATAAAAGTTTGGGCGGTTTTGATGTTTTTAGGTCAGAATTTAAAGATGGTAAATGGAGTGAGCCCGAAAATATGGGATATCCAATAAATACTTTTCGAGATGAGAAAGAGATTGTAATCAGCACTGATGGTAAAGTTGCTTGGTTAACTACTATGAGAGAGGAAGAAAAGAAAGATTTCGACATTTATGAAATTGATTTAAAACACTATAATGTTTTAACTGGTGAAAGTGAAATTTTATCAATATTAAAAGGGAAAGTTATTGATGCTTCAACAGGTTTACCTCTAAGAGCAAAACTATCCATCACAGAAAAGGATACTGAAAATATAGTGAAATTAAGCTCAAAAAAAGATGGGAGTTATTTCAGTACTTTTGCCTCTCACAAAACCTATGTGATTCGTATCGATTTAAAAGGGTATAAAACTTTTGTCAAGGAAGTTTTTCTGAATGCCCCAAAACCCAAGAAAGTTAAGAAGAGAAAAACAACTTCTTCATCAAGAAAAAAGAAAAAGAAAAAAACAACTCAAACCCATACAGTGGATTTAAGCCTGGAGTTGGAAAGGGAAAACCCAATTGAAGTAATCAGTAAAGACTTGTTTACAACTCAAATAATAGCATTCAATGCTAAGGAAGGTGGTTATGAGATAAATGATTTTTCAAAAAGTATATTGGAAATGTATGCTCGTCAGCAAATACAAGCTCCTTCAATTGTTTTGGATGTGTCCGGGCATTTTGAGGACAGTGATAATGCCAATGTAGAAAGTAAGAAATTAGCCGATTTAGTAATTAATTATTTAAAAAGCAGTGGTGTTCCTGATACTGCGTTAAAAGTGCATTACATGGGAAGCACTGAGCCAATTGCTGGCAATGATACGCCCATTGGAAGAGCTGCAAATAGAAGAGTAGAAATTCGTATTGTTTTTTAGGTAAACTTTTAAATTCAGTTCATTTCGAATTGATGCTGTCTTGCTTGACTTTTGTACTGTCATAAAGCGTTGGTAGTGCATCATTATTGTTCTTGAATTCTTTTTCACTTTCTATAAATACCAATGTTCCAACAACAATGATTAGAATTATAAGCATACTTGCTTTTCTGTTTTTTGAAGAATGACGTGCAAATCTACTCCAAGGAGTTCGGTATACCTTATGAGTGTAGGCTTTGTAGGCTCCTTTAAAATCCATTTTCTCCCTAATTTCTTTGGTATTAGGTTTTTTGGGATTTACTCTGATACGATATTTATTTTCTTCACTCATTGATAGTAATTACTTAAGAAATTTTGATCATTTTAGTTTGCATCTTTTTAATTATACGATGAAGTTTAACTTTTGCATTTGCAACAGTAATGCCCAAAATTTCGCTTATTTCTTGATGGCTTCTTTTTTCAAAATATTTCATCTCAACAAGAGTAACTTCAGCCTCAGTTAAAAAGTTAAAAGCTTTTATTAAATTCTCATAAGTTAGAGAAGGGTTTGATTCCTTAGGCAGTTCTTCAGCAAGCTCTGGGAATTCATTGCTATCTATACTAATTGCACGTTTTTTTTTACTGTTTCTGTAGTATAGATTGAGTTCGTTCAATCCGATTCGGTAGAGCCAAGAAGAAAATGGAAAGCCCTTAAATTCGAACTTTTCAATATTAATCATTGCTTTTATGAAAGTTTGTTGAGTAAGATCTTGTGCAATATCCTCATTCTCTGACCTTCTTAGTAAAAACAAAAAAATGCGCTCGTAATACAAGTTGTATAAATATTTGAAGTTTTTTCTATCCTGCTTAGCAATTAAAACAAGTTGTTCTTCTGATATTTTCTCCTTTTTTTTGTCCAAGATTGATTACCGTAGGTTTTCTAGAATAAATTCAAAATGTAAGATTAGTTACAAAAATTGTATCTAATTTTTTAAAAACTCATTATACTTGTCATGTAAGGTTATTTCCTATGTTAAAAGTAAACCTTTTATTTCTTTTAGTTGCTTTAAATGTATTTTGTTCAAAGGGGCAAAATTATGTTCAACTTAATGATAGTTCTAAATGTGGAGTTTCAAATCATTTTTCCATTTACGGTACAAACGAAGATGTAAAAATCTTAGAGCGTTTCTTAAGAAACTGTAGTGATTTAGAATACATTAGAATAAAAGGGTTTATGCCCGGGGCGCATTGGGACCGTATGTTTTCATTATTGTCTGACTATAGTAGATTGAAAGGATTAGAGCTATTTTATAATGATGGCTTAGAAAAAGTACCCAAGAAGATTAAGGATAATAGTAGTTTACGGACCATTTCAATAATTGGCAACAAAGATTTGAATTATGAGGATTTGTTTAAAAAATTAGCTAAGCACGATAGCCTTCAAAAAGTATCTTTGGTTGACAACAAGTTAAAACAGGTTCCCAGTGCATTTAAAAGTCTAAAAGGTTTAAAGAAACTCCATATTTCTGGTAATGAGGCGCTAAATTATGAACACTTGATTGATAATTTAAAAGAAAGTAATATTGAAGAGCTTTCCATTCCCTTAAATAGCTTATCGGATATACCTAAGAACATTAAAGAGTTGAAGAGGCTTAAGATTCTAGATATACGAAAAAATTACATTGCCGAACTACCTGATGAAATTTCAGAATTAGATAGTTTGAATGAGTTTATATCTGAGGATAATATATTTCTAGATGTGAATGAGGAGCTTTCTAAATTAAAAGCTTTAAACATAAGGTATTTGTCGTTCGATCCTGTTAAGGAAGAGGAATTAGAGAAGATTAGGTCTGTTTTTCCAAAAGCAACAATCGAACGAAAAGAAAGTGAATTTCCGCTACTTGAAGATGGAACAGCATCCGTTTGGGATAAAGGAGAACCTTTTGATAAATCCAAATTAAAGGGTGCGAAAAATTGTGATAAGGCAATCCGACAGTATTATTCTCTATTTATAAAAAGAAATGATTATTTCAATTATGATTCTTTAGGTTTTTTTGAACGATTATCCAACTCAAAGTATTGCTACAATGAAAAAGTTTTAGCCGATGGTAGATATGAAGGTGTTCGGTTGATGTCACACAATAAATTGTTTAACAAGGGTGACGTTAACTATCCAAAATACAAAACAAAAAAAGGAGAAATAGCTTTTAGTATTTGTCCTGATGGTAATTTATATCCTGAATTAAAAGCTTTTAATAGTATGCTATGGGTGTATGTTGGTGAAAAATCTAAGAAAGATTTTTTAAAGTCATACATTAATCATAAAGCATGGAAAGATGTTTATTTGGAGTATGATAAATCCAATGAAACCTTTTTTGTGGTTCTTAAAGGAGAGTTTTTAGAAAAAGTTCCCGCTTATCCACGATATGTAAATCCTCAGTCAAGTTTGAGCAATGCTAAATTACAATACGACAAAAAGTTCAAGATGTATGATAGAAGGTTGATGTTGAGGTCTTTACGTTTTAATAAAGAGATAGAAAGAGAAAAAATCAAAAGTAAATTAAGGAAAAAGAAGAGGGAAAATCAAAACTGGTCAAGACTTAAATCATACATGTGCACATTTGAAAAGTCACTCAACAAGGAAGGTTGGTTAAACTATAAAAATCACTTCATTTCTACAAAGCACGCTCAATTAGATACAGTTTCCGTAAATCCATTCTCCCTAAAGTTAAGCACAAGAGTTAGGTATGTTTCTTTCCGAGAAGGATCTGTAACAGGGAATAAGAATTTTTTAAATTCAGTTTCAGGAAAGGTTAGTCTCAATATAGCCCAAGGTTCAGGTTTTAAGTTACCAACTAAGTGTTTTATATATTATCCTGACATCCATGAAATATATTGGTTTAACGGAGATTTCGGAGGGTTTATTGAGTTTAAAAACAATTTGAATTTTATAGTGGCTTTTTTAAAGGAAGATTTAATAAGCTTCTCGGTAAAAGATGAATTTGTAAAAGAAATTCAGCCGATGTTTCAAGAAAAATCACCCATCGATTATTCTATTATTAAACCTTTTAAAAAGTATTCGCTTGAAGAGTTTTGGAATATGATGGAAGCACTCAAATAAAGTATTTAAAAAATCTAACTCTAAGCAATCTATTTTAATTAATTTTGTCAAAAAAAAAGTAGTGGACAAGTATAAAGGATTAAAGGATAAGCTGTCCAAGCAACAATTTCCTTGCAACTATATGTTCAAGTTTATTACTACCCAAGAAAAACTAATTGAATTAACACCTTATTTCAAGGACGCTCAGATAAAAACAAAGCCTTCTAGCAGGGGGACATATATGAGTTTTACAGCTCTTGTTATGGTTGTTAGTCCGGATGAGATAATTGAACGATATAAATCTCTCTCACATATTGAGGGGTTAATTTCTCTTTAATGAATTTTATTGCACATTTAAGAAAAATGAGAGTTGAAAAGGGGACACCTGTAAAGTATTGGCTGTCCACTAAAACTGGCGAAATTTTACTAAATGATTTTATTGGTAAACAAATTACCCTTGAATATTCGGGACAGATTAATTGCTGTGTTTGTAATCGGTTAACAAAAAAGTCTTTTGGAGGTGGATTTTGCTACCCTTGCTTTGTTAATGCTCCAGAAAATTCAGAATGCATAATTAGGCCGGAATTATGCCGAGGCCATGAGGGAAAAGGAAGAGATGTTTTGTGGGAAAAAGAAAACCACGTGGTGCCTCATACGGTTTACCTAGCTTTAACATCTGGGGTAAAGGTGGGAATTACAAGAAAAGGGAATGAATTTAATCGGTGGATTGATCAGGGCGCTTGGAAAACTATAAAACTTGCCGAAGTTCCAGATAGATATACCTCAGGATTAGTTGAGGTTGAATTAAAAAAATACGTATCTGACAAAACACATTGGCAAAAAATGTTGAAAGATGAGCGCAACAATGAAGTTGATTTGTTAGCGGTCAAAGATGAACTGTTGAATTACCTACCTGAATACTTTCAAGATTTTGTGAGTGATGATGATGATGTTTATGAATTATTGTACCCAACAAAAAAGTATCCAACAAAGGTTAAAAGTCTAAACTTTGATAAATCACCAAATATTGTAGGTAAGCTTGAGGGGATCAGGGGGCAGTATTTGATTTTTGATACAGGAGAAGTAATAAATCTTCGTAAATTTGCAGGGTACAATATAAGCTTAACAGTTCATGAGAGTATTCAAAGGATTGAACGAGAAACTTTGTTTTAAGATATAAGAAGTATGTTTGGAAATATGATGGGTAAATTGAAGGAGGCACAGCTAAAGATGGAAGAGGTAAAGAGCAAGCTTGATCAAATAACCGTTTTTGGAGAGGCTCAAGGGGTAAAAGTGTCACTGAATGGAAATAAAGTAGTTACCAATATCGATATCCCTCAAATGATATTGGACGACAGAGATAAAGAAAAAATTGAGGATTTATTAATTCTAGCTTTAAATAGAGGGTTGGAGAATGCCGAAAATATTGCTCAATCAGAAGGAGCATCTGCAATGAAGGGTATGCTTCCAAATATACCAGGATTATAATATGGAGATTAAACAGCATGTAAAAGGTGTCATTATAGCAGTTTTTTCGGCTATTGTTTTGTTATTTATTGTGTCTTTATTTGTGGGGAATGAGATTAGGGTAATGAAAACGTATGTTATAAATTCGAATTGTGATTCCGTCTATAATTTTATAAAGTCACCCTCTAATTTTAAAAATTTGCTAGCTGGAACAGATGATTTTCAAATTGAGTTTTTAAAAAACGATGCGGGTGTTCAATATGAAGGATTTGATTTAAATATACATACTTTTAAATACGTAACATTTGATAATATTCTGGGCTTGGAATTAACATATGTTAAGGAAGGGGAAGATCAAGCTGTCTTCAAGTATAAAGTTACACCCAGAGAAAATGTCTCACTTTTGGAGTATGAAAAAATATGGAGAATTGGCTCCAATCCACTAGTTAGAATTTTTGGTTTAGGTTTGGATGAAGATGTTGAGAAGGGAATGAAGAGGGATATTAATAAACTTAAAAAAGCCGTAGAATAAGATTTTCAAAATTATTAAAATTTGTTTTTCCAGTCATTTTTATTGCCATATATTTAGGTCCGAAAAACTGAAAGTTAAATTTTTTAAACTAAACAAAAATGAATAAAGCAGAATTAATTGAAGGAATTGCACAAGAGTCAGGATTGTCAAAAGCAGATGCAAAAAGAGCATTGGATGCTTTCGTATCAACTACAACAAATGTTCTAAAATCAGGAGGTAAATTATCATTAGTTGGTTTTGGGTCTTTTTCAACTTCTCAGAGACATGAAAGAAAAGGACGCAATCCACAAACTGGAGCTGAAATAACTATTGCAGCTAAAAAAGTAGCTAAATTTAAAGCTGGTTTAGATTTGACTAATTCTTTGAATTAAGCCACAAAAAATTTTGACAAAAAGTCGGTTAATACCGACTTTTTTTGTTTGCGTCCGAATAATTTTCGGACTTTGATTCTTTATATAATTTCATTGGTTATAAAGCTCACCCTTTAAAATTGTTTTAATCAATCAAAACATTAAATTTGCGAAAGTTAATAAAACATTATACACATGTCAGAAGATAAAAAAGTAATATTTTCAATGTCTGGAGTTTCAAAGATTCTACCTTCTGGTAAACAAATTTTGAAAGACATTTACTTGTCCTTTTTTTATGGGGCTAAAATTGGAATTTTAGGATTAAACGGTGCTGGTAAGTCAACATTACTTAAAATTATAGCTGGAATTGATAAGTCATATCAGGGAGATGTTGTTTTTTCTCCGGGTTTTTCCGTTGAGTACCTTGAACAGGAGCCAGAGCTTGATGACACTAAAACAGTAAAAGAAATTATTCAAGAGGGCGTTCAGGAGATTGTGGATGTCCTAGCAGAATATGAGGAGATAAATAACCTATTTATGGATACGGAAATTTTAGAAAGTCCGGATAAGATGGAAAAACTGATGGATCGTCAGGCAAAAGTTCAAGAAAAAATAGATGCGCTTGATGCATGGGAATTGGATAATAAGTTAGAACGAGCTATGGATGCATTGCGCTGTCCTGAGGGAGATACTCCTGTTAAGAACCTATCTGGAGGTGAGCGCAGACGAGTTGCTTTATGCAGGCTCCTCCTAAAGCAACCAGACGTCTTGTTACTCGATGAACCAACCAACCATTTAGATGCGGAGTCAGTGCAGTGGTTAGAGATATTTTTATCCAAATATCAAGGTACAGTAATCGCTGTTACTCATGATAGATACTTTTTAGACAATGTTGCTGGATGGATTTTAGAATTGGATAGAGGAGCGGGAATACCTTGGAAGGGAAATTATTCATCATGGTTGGAACAAAAAGGAAATCGATTAAAACAAGAGGAGAAGCAGGAGAGCAAACGCCAAAAATCATTAGCACGAGAGCTAGAGTGGGTTAGACAGGGTGTTAAAGGTCGAGGCACAAAATCTAAGGCTCGTTTAGCCAATTACGATAAAATGCTCAGTGAGGATGGTAAAGAAAAATTAGATAAATTGGAGATTTTTGTTCCAGCCGGGCCTCGCCTGGGGAATGAAGTTATTGAAGCTACAGAAGTTTCGAAAGGTTTTGATGACCGTTTGCTTTACGAAGGCTTGAACTTTAAATTACCTCCTGCTGGAATTGTTGGTATTGTAGGTCCAAATGGAGCCGGTAAAACAACAATGTTTAAAATGATTATGGGAGAAGAAGCTCCTGATTCGGGTAGTTTTAAGGTGGGCGATACTGTGAAAATATCATACGTTGACCAAAAGCATGAAGCTATTGATCCTAATAAAACAGTTTTTGATGTTGTTTCTGGAGGTTTAGATAATATTGATTTGGGTGGAAAGATAATTAATGCTCGAGCATATGTTTCTAAATTCAACTTTAGTGGCTCAGATCAGAATAAAAAATGTGGTGTCTTATCAGGGGGAGAAAGAAATCGACTTCATTTAGCTTTGGCTTTAAAAGAAGGGGGTAATGTTTTGCTTTTAGATGAGCCTACAAACGATATTGATGTTAATACATTGAGAGCATTGGAAGAGGCTTTGGAAAATTTTGCAGGTTGTTCGGTTATTATTTCTCATGATAGGTGGTTTTTAGATCGTGTTTGTACGCATATCCTTGCATTTGAAGGGGACTCTCAAGTGTACTTTTTTGAAGGTTCATATACAGAATATGAGGAAAATAGAAAGAAACGTTTAGGCGACGAAGGACCGAAACGCATAAAGTATAAGAAATTAGTTAAATAAATGGGTAAGCCTAGTATCCCAAAAGGGACAAGAGATTTTCTTCCGAAGCAAATGGCGGGAAGAAATTATATTTTCGATACTGTAAAAAAGATATTCAAAAACTATGGCTTTTTGCAAATAGAAACCCCTGCAGTTGAGAATCTGAGCACTTTAACTGGCAAGTATGGTGAAGAAGGAGACCAACTCATGTTTAAAATATTAAACAGAGGAGATAAATTTAAAAAAGCAGTTTCTAATAATTCTGAAAGAGAAACTGATTTTGCTGAACTAGCCTTAAAATATGATCAAACTGTTCCTTTCGCACGATTTGTAGTTCAAAATCAAAATGAAATTACTTTCCCTTTTAAACGGTATCAAATTCAGCCTGTTTGGAGAGCTGATCGACCAGGAAAGGGTAGGTATAGAGAGTTTTATCAATGTGATGTAGATGTAGTTGGCTCAGATTCATTACTGTGTGAAGTTGAATTTATTCAAATTTATAATGAGGTATTATCTACTCTCAAAATCTCGGATTACACAATAAAAGTTAACAATAGAAAAATCTTATTTGGAATAGCCGAGACGATAGGTGAGCAGGAAAAAATAATTGACATTACTGTCGCTATTGATAAGTTGGAAAAAATTGGATTAGAAAAAGTAAATGAGGAATTAGTCAGCAAGGGAGTTTCTAAAGATGCAATAGATAAGTTACAATCGATAATTCAATTAAGCGGTACCTCAAATGAAAAGTTGTCAATTTTAAGAACGTTTTTATCAAAGTCGGAGATAGGTTTAAAAGGTATTGAGGAATTAGAGTTTGTTATCAACTTTATAAATGAAATAGATTCAGGTGATTTTTTAGAGCTTGATGTTACTCTTGCAAGAGGGCTTAATTATTATACTGGTATAATTTTTGAAGTTGTTTGTGAAGGATTTAAGGGAAGTATATGCGGAGGCGGAAGATATGATGGATTAACTGATCAATTTGGCCTAAAGGATGTAAGTGCAGTCGGAATCTCTTTTGGTGCGGATAGAATTTATGATATTTTATTGGAGCGTAATTTGTTTCCAGAAGACGTGATGCAAGACCTACAGGTATTCTTTGTTAATTTTGGAGACAAAGAAGCAAAGCACATTATACCAATGCTAAACGAATTAAGGGGAAAGAATATTTCTTCCGAAATTTATCCAACCGCCGCTAAAATGAAAAAACAAATGACTTATGCTAATGCTAAAGAAGCGGGATATGTTATCTTGATTGGGACCAATGAGATGGAATCCGGACGAATTACTGTCAAAAATATGAACACTGGTAATCAAGAGGAGATTACTTTCAAAGAGTTTTTGAATAAATTAGAAAATAATGAAACCTAAAAAAATAATGAAACCTAAATTTGATAAATGCGTTCGAAAACCAATCAAGTTAGGTGTTAAATTTAGTTCAATTGGCGAGAGTAAAATCTCGCCTTTTTATTTTGTTAATTGAACCTATTTTTCATTAGAAAAGTATACTATGCTATATATTAAAATTCACAATATTATTTTGAACTATGTAGTACTTCTTCTTGCTTTTTCTTTTCATACCCATGCTCAGAATTATTTGATTCCAAAAAATCAGGCGTATGAAACAAGAAGTGGTTATAATTTTAGCTATAATCAAGGAAAGAAAGTATGCAATTGGTTAAGTTATACATTAACTTCAGATGATGTGACTGGAAGCGAAGCTCCCGGAAAAACATTTTTTAAGGATTCAGTTATTCAGGTTTGTCCTACTGAAGATATGTATGAAGGTTATGCATATGTAAAAGGGCAATTCAAACCAAACAGTGCTTCCAGAAATTCAAGTCAAGAAATGAATCAAGCTCACAATATGCTTAATGTTGTTCCCATGGACATCAATTTTTCAAAGGGATATTGGAGAATAATGAACAATATGATTTCTGGATGGGCGATAACTTTTGATAGTGTCTTTGTAGTGAAAGGGCCTTTGTATGAGAAAAAGAGGTCCGAAATGATTGGTGGTGGAAAAATAAGTGTTCCGGATAAGTTTTTCATTGCTGTATTGGTGAAAAATGGACTGGATTTAGGGGCCATTGGCTTTATTTTACCAAACAATAACGACTCAAATAGCATACAAAAATGTGCAATGTCAATTGATAGTGTTGAGGCAAAAACAGGATATGATTTTTTTGCTGATTTGCCGGAATATTTAGAGGTTTTTGTTGAAGAGGAAATTAATCCTGATCTATGGAAAGATAACTCTGTATCCTATAAGTTAAAATCAAGTTACGTCAAAAATTCGCAATGCGTCGCAGTGAATAAGTCTGGAGAAAGATGTGAAATGAAAACAACCTGTGTTACTCAAAATTGTTGGAAACACGGTTGCGATATGAAATCAAAATAAAAATACAGGACAAAAAAAAGCCTCACAATGTTGTGAGGCTTTTTAAACGATAACGTTTTTTTACTCTGCAGGAGTTTCACCTTCAGCAGGAGCCTCCACTTCAGTAGGAGCCTCACCTTCAGCAGGAGCTTCAACTTTAGCAGTATCTTCAACTTCAGCAGGAGCTTCAACTTCAGCAGGAGCTTCAACTTCAGCAGGAGCCTCACTTTCAGCAGGAGCCTCACTTTCAGCAGGAGCTTCTACATTTGTGCTTTCTTCTACATTTGTAGGCTCAGCACTTCCGCATGATGCTAAAAATGCAACTACGGCCAATGATAATAATACCTTTTTCATAATATCCAGTTTTTACTGTTCAGTTAATCAAAGTGGCAAAAATATAAAAATATCCTTATTTACAAAGATTTATGACCTAAAATTTATTTTTTTTCAAGGGTTTTTTTATTGAACAAGATTGAATTCTAGCTTTGTAAAGTAGCTACCTGATAACCTTAGTACATTTCTATTAATAGTGTATGTTTGAACACTATCCATAATTTAGTTTAGGGCCTCCCTACTTAGGCTTGAGTCGCAACATAAAGAGTCGCAGCTAAGATTGTTGATTTTAAAGCTTTTGACTCCGGTAGTATATTCACCAACGCATTTATTTGTGTTTAAAAAGGCTGCTAGGCTTTTGTCTTTTGTAAATTCTATTTTTAAATAAAATCCACTATTTTTCACCATTTCAACTGGACCTTTTAGATAAGAAGTCAGGCTCCATTCATTAGATATATCGGCGTCACCTTTTTTCAACTGATTAAGAAAACTGTTGCCATCAAAAGGTAGAATCTCATGATGTAAAAATACTAAAGAGATTTGATAACGAGAGCTGAGGCACCACCACCACCATTACAAATTCCAGCAACACCAATTTGCGCATTGTTTTGTTTCAATACATTTAATAAGGTTACTGTTATTCTGGCACCAGAACAACCCAATGGATGCCCAAGAGATACAGCGCCTCCATTTACATTTACTTTTTTAGTGTTGATGTCTAAAATTTTGCAGTTCACTAAACCAACAACACTAAATGCTTCGTTAAGTTCAAAATAATCCACATCATCAATGTGTAAACCAGCTTTTTCTATTGCTTTAGATACCGCTTTTGATGGGGCAGTAGTAAAGTGTTCAGGTTTGTGGGCGGCATCGGCATAACTTAATATTTCACCAATAGGTTTTATACCTAACGCTTTGACTTTATCTTCACTCATTAAAATCAATGCTGCTGCGCCACCATTTAATGTAGAGGCGTTTGCTGCGGTAACCGTTCCTTCTTTTTGAAAAACAGCTCTAAGTTTTGGGATTTTATCTATTTTAACGTTAGTAAACTCCTCATCCTTATCTACTATGATTGGTTCACCTCTTCTTTGAGGAACTTCAATTGGTATAATTTCATTGTCAAAATGACCAGCATCCCAAGCTACTGTACTTTTAGAATAAGAATCAATGGCGAATTGATCCTGTTCCTCTCTGGTAATCTTATGTTCTTTAGCACATAGCTCTGCAGCATTTCCCATGTGGTAGTTATTGTATACATCAGTTAAACCGTCTTTTACGAGTCCATCGATTAATTTACTGTCTCCGAGTTTAGCTCCCCATCTTATACTTGGTGAATAAAAAGGTACCATTGACATGTTTTCCATTCCACCAGCTACAACAATTTCATTGTCCCCAAGAAGAATAGACTGCGCTGCCATCATAATTGTTTTCATCCCACTTGAGCAGACTTTATTAATTGTAGTTGCCGGTACCGAATTCGGAATTCCAGCTTCAATCGCTGCTTGCCTCGCAGGTGCTTGACCACAGTTTGCCTGAAGCACATTACCCATTAAAACTTCATCAACTTCATTGGTGTTTAAACCAATTCTTTCAACAGCTCCTTGAATTGCTTTTGCCCCAAGGCTTGTTGCAGAAATGGTGGATAAACTTCCTCCAAATGAACCCATTGGAGTACGCACAGCCGATACGATGTAAACTTTTTTCATAATGATGGGGATTTTGAAATTAATTACGGGAAATTTGTAGTGAAGGTTTAATAATATGAAAGGAAAAACTGTTCTGTTAATGATTGTTTCTACCATTGCTTTTGCCGTTGTAAATGGGATTGTGAAATATTTGGATGGTTATGGAGAGTATCAATTGGTTTTTTTCAGATGCATTGTTTCCCTTTTCATATCATTTGTTCAGCTAAAAGCATTGCGTATTTCCATTTGGGGTAACAATAGGCCTATATTAATTACAAGAGGATTAGCTGGAGTTGTTGCACTCATTATGGGTTTTGCTTTAATTAAAAATATTCCTTTAGGCACAGCTGTAATGCTCATTTATCTTTCACCGATTTTCACTGCATTAATAGCAGTTTACTGGTTGAAAGAGAAAATTAAAACCATTCAATGGTTTTACCTTTTAGTATGTGTACTCGGTGTTTTTATTTTAAAAAAGGGTGAAATAAGTTTAACTCTTGAAATGTTGCTTTTAGGTTTGGGGGCTTCATCCATTGCTGGATTAGCATACAACTGTGTTCGTGTTTGCAGAAAAACTGACCATCCTTTGGTGGTTGTTTTTTATTTTCCATTAATTGGGGCACCTGTTTCATTCTTATTGATCTTTCTTTTTCAGGAATGGGTTTGGCCAAGTACAATAGATTGGCTTTTAATCTTGGCCTTGGGTAGTTTTACTCAAATTGCACAAATAGCTTTGACTAAAGCACTTCAGGGTGATACAGCAGCCAATGCTATTGTGTTAAAATATCTTGGTGTTATTCATGCCTTTTTTATCGGATGGTTTTTTTTCAACGAAACCATTACATTGCTTTCCGCGGCTGGAATTATAGTTGTTTTAATCGGAATCATATTATTTAGTTGGAAAACAAAAAGCAAAAACAGAAAATAAACTAATTTTAAACCATCCTTATGAAAAACACATTTAATCGTTTACTTCAAACTCGGAAGAATATTTTAGTAATTTTTGAAAAGCACGAAGAAATAGCTTTTACTATTCCTAAAGGTTTTAAAAACCATTTATATTGGAATTTAGCTCACTGCATAGTTACTCAACAAATTCTCTGTTATAAGTTAAGCAATAATCATATGCTCTTAGAAAAGGAATTTATTGATGCTTATAAAAAAGGCACTTTGCCAACTTCGGAAGTTATACCTGAATTTGAAGT
>Ga0160423_10001163_pt1 | contig 21990 bp, 16 predicted proteins | sample CRUFie14St8metaG_FD_108191 | JGI IMG/M metagenome (GOLD analysis project Ga0160423, IMG submission 108191) | Marine microbial communities from the Costa Rica Dome - CRUD Field 142mm St8 metaG | ecosystem: Environmental > Aquatic > Marine > Oceanic > Photic zone | place: Costa Rica: the Eastern...
AGTAAAGATCTTCGCGAAGGAGATGAGCTTTCCTTGGAAACATGGATGACCGCCGTCGGTGATGTTGATTTACGAGAGATTTTCCCGGGACAAACTAATGGCATTCTCAAAGAGCTTAAGATTGAAAAAGAGGCTTGGGTCACGCCATCAGAGGAACAACAGGCGCAAATAAACCGTGAGATTCTTGCTCGTATCCAAAAGGATTCGGTTGGGAAAGTGAAGCTCGGCCTCGACTTAAAAGGCGGCACGCAATTCGTCGTGCAAGTTAAGCCGAAGCTTGATGAGAAAGGGGAGCCGCTTTCCATTGACGAGAGCCAGCTGACGCAGGCCATGGAAATCATGAGGCGGCGTGTTGACAAGTTCGGTGTTGCTGAGCCCATGATCCAAACTGCTGGTGAAGACAAAATCATCATACAAGTCCCAGGCCTTTCTCAGGCAGACCGCGATGACGCCCGCCAAACCATTTCGCAGGTGGCTAAGCTGGAGTTTCGTCTGACTCATCCAGAAAGTGATGCGCTGGTAGCAAGACAGGAGGAATTTGTGCCAGGCGCGGAGCTTATGTCTTATGACCAAGACGGTCGCAAAGTAAGCCATTTCGTCTTGAAGGATGTGGCCATGGTTGGCAGTCACATTAAACGAGCCAGTGCTCGCCGCAACGACCTCACTGGAACGCCAGAAATTCACTTCACTCTGGATGCATTGGGGGCCAATAAATTTGCTAAAGTAACCGAGACGCATGTGGCCAGTGGAGCGGACCCGAGACTGCTTTGCATCGTGCTTGATGGCGAACTGATTTCCGCACCCTCGATTAACAGTCGGATTCATTCCCGAGGCCAAATAACCGGCAGCTTTTCCGACGAGGAAGCCACTATGTTGGCAAACTCTTTGGAGAATCCACTTGAAAACGAAGTGGCTATCATAGAGGAGCGCGACGTGGCTCCATCGCTTGGTCGAGACTCCATTAGTAAAGGTTACAAGGCCGCGCTCTGGGGACTAATAGGTGTCGCCATATTCATGGTGATCTACTATTTGCTGAGCGGCGTACTGGCCAACTTTGCATTGACCCTTAACATTGTGATGATTCTTGGTATTCTGTGCTGGTTTGATGCCACACTCACATTGCCGGGCATTGCTGGCGTGGTACTCACGATCGGCATGGCGGTGGATGCTAATGTGCTGATCTTCGAGCGTATCAGAGAGGAGCTGCGCGTGGGTAAATCTGTGAGGGGAGCCATTGCTTCCGGTTACGACAAGGCTTTTGGAACAATCTTTGACGCCAACATCACCACGCTAATCGCCTCAATTATCCTGATCTACATGGGTAAAGGCCCGGTGAAAGGATTTGGTGTAACGCTGACTATTGGAATTCTGACCAGCATGTTCACCGCACTGGTGGCCACACGATTGATTTTCGATCTTCTGGCTAACGCCAAGGTGCTCGGTAGCGATGACTCCAAGCGCATGCTTCATCTGCGTCCTTCGGCCGGTTTACCGGAGTTTGATTTTTTGAAATATGCCATGCCCGCGTTCATCGCTTCGTGGATTTTGGTGATCATTGGATTTGGTTACGGCCTCTCGAAAGGTAAAGACAGCATGCTCGGCGTAGACTTCGCCGGAGGTTATAGCATGGTCATGAAATTTGAGCAGAATCAAGTCGATCAAATTAACCAGGCCATTGATTCAGGCAGCCTCCGAGAAAACCTTGAAGTGGACACTGGAATTGACGGAGGCCAAATTCAAGCCGAGCTGCAGGCTGAGGCTTCTACGGGCGAGCAACGATTGCGGGTAGATTTTCCGTATGACGCAGACGCTAAGGAGGTTGAGGGCTCCCTCAAAACGAAATTTGCGGAAGCCAATCTGGAGCGGATTCAACTAGATAAAGTCGGCCCCAGTGTTAGCGGAGAAATCCAGAAATCCGCCTTTATTGCGGTTGTGCTGGCCTTGTTTGGTATCCTTGTTTACGTGGCATTCCGCTATGAATACTCTTTTGCGGTGGCGGCGGTGGTAGCCATTCTCCACGATGTGGCGATGACCGGTGGTTTGTTTTTTCTAACTGGGCGTGAGCTAAACGCTCCGATTGTGGCGGCGGCCTTGACGATCATTGGTTTCTCCATCAATGACACCATCGTGATCTTTGACCGCATCCGAGAAAACCTTCGTATGGGTACACGAGGCTCATTTAAGGATGTGATGAACACGGCCCTTAACCAGACGTTGAGTCGGACAATTATTACTTCTGGCACCACATTGCTTTCCACTGGAACGTTGTATCTCTTCGGCGGCACTGTGATTAATGATTTCGCCTTCACTTTCCTGGTCGGCGTAATTACCGGTACGTATTCCTCGATCTACATCGCTTGCGCCATCGTACTTTGGTGGCACAAGGGAAAGCGACCCGAATTGGCTGTACCTACCGTTGATACGGATCCAGTGGGCGTCACCTCCTAGATACGCCGCCTATAAAATATTCTCGGAAGAAGCCGCGCGGGCGGCATACCCTTTCTCGCCTTGAGGAATCTCGCGCGCATTAGATGGCTGATTGTCGGCGCGGCATTTGTCGCCCTGGGAATTGTCGGCTTATTTCTACCCATCTTGCAGGGTATTCTGTTTATAGTGATTGGCCTGATGTGCTTAGCTAAGGGCTCTGTCTGGGTGCGATCTAAGAAAATGTCCCTTAAAAAACGTTTCCCGAAATTCGGCTCCAAGTTAACTTTGCTCGAACAGAAAGCGCGCGATTGGGGGATACGCTGGCGAAAGCGTAGGGAGAGACCATGAAACACCTCTGGGATATCAAGGCGCCCAATGAGCAGTCTGTTCAAGGTATCACGCAGGCCTTGGGTATCCACCCTCTGCTTGCTCAATGCCTGGTGAACCGTGAGTTAACAGACCCCGAGGAGGTCCGTAGTTTTCTGAATCCCAAATTGGCTGATTTGGCTGCACCGGAACTGATCCCGAACATGGGGCCGGCTGTTCAACGTCTTTTTCGCGCGCGCGAAAAAGGGGAGGCCGTAGTTGTTTTTGGGGATTACGATGTCGACGGGATTACTTCCACGACGCTACTGCTCGATTCATTAAACTCGTTGGGGTGGCGCATTGCCGGTTATTTACCTGACCGCATGGATGAAGGCTATGGGCTAACGCCGGATGGCGTGGCCAATTGCCTGTCACAACATTCACCGAATCTGTTGATCGCCGCGGATTGTGGCACCAATTCCGTGGAGGTCATAACATCATTAAAAGATCAGGACGTGGATGTTATTGTGCTGGATCATCATCAGGCTTACGAGCCGCATCCGCCTGCCGTCGCTCTGGTGAATCCTTGGCTGTCACCGGGAACGGAAGGGAGATTTCGAGAATTATGCACCGCCGGACTTGCCTTTAAATTGCTCCACGCAGTCGTGAAGCACGGACGTCAACTCGGTTTGCCGGAGTTTAAGCGATATGACATTCGCCAGCAACTGGATCTGGTGGGATTGGGCACCATTGCTGATCTCGTTCCATTGACTGGCGAAAATCGCATTCTGGCAGTCAAGGGACTACAGCAAATCCCCCGGACTCATCGCGCTGGGTTACGCGCCTTACTGGATGTCGCCGGTATTGATGGTCCTGTTGGCTCTTTTGAGGCCGGTTTCCAGATTGCTCCCCGGCTCAACGCAGCTGGACGTCTGCAAAGCGCCATGCGGGGCTTGGATTTGCTGTGCTCGGTGGATCCAGCAACCGCCGAGGAACTAGCGGGTTTGTTGGACCGCAATAATCGTGACCGTCAGCGAGTTGAAAAGGAAATCACGCAGCAAGTGCTTGATACCTTACGGATTCAATTCAACCCTGTGCGAGATCACACCATTGTAATGGGCGATGCCGGTTGGAATATCGGCGTGGTGGGAATCGTGGCATCGCGCGTGCAAAAGGAGTTTTACAGGCCCACCGTCATTCTGGGTGGCAGCCCTAATGGGTTACGGGGTTCAGGGCGCAGCATTAAGGGTTTTGATCTGGCCGCTGCGCTCAAGGAATGCGACGACGTACTGGATCGTTACGGCGGCCACGCCATGGCAGCCGGGGTCAGTATGCAGTCCGATAATCTGGAAGCCTTCCGGGAGCGCCTGAATGAAGTGGCCAAAAACAAGCTGGCGAAGGAGTTGCTTCAGCCGACCTTGAAACTCGACGGATCCATTCTTTTGCATGAACTCAACTTAGGCGCCGTGCAATCTCTTGAGTTACTTCAACCGACCGGTATGGGATTGCCGACTTTTCAGGTGGCCGTGCCGCAACTCGAACTCAACGCACCAGTGCGTTGGATGGGCGCGGATAAACAGCACGCCAAATTATCCGTTACTGACGGACAAGCTTCGGCCGAAGTGGTTTGCTGGAATGCAAAATCTGATCCGCTACCCGAGGGCCGCTTTGACTTGGCAGCACAACCTTCGATCAACCTTTGGCGGGGACGGCGTTCGCTCCAGTTGAAGATGCTCGACTGGCGTCCAGCCGCTTGAGAGAATCCACCATGGCATCCGCAGTGATAGTCGCCGCTGGACGCGGCACACGCATGGGTTCGGACAAGCTCTTTCTTCAAGTGGGCGGCCTGCCAGTGGTGGGACACGCGTGGAAACGGTTCGATGGGCATCCGGATATTGAGGAAGTTGTATTGGTTGTACGGCCCGATAACCGTTCCGCATTTGAAAATCTGGCGGGCCGACTGGATTTAAAGCGGCCCTACACCTTGGCGGACGGAGGGCCGGAACGACAGGACTCTGTTCTGAACGGGCTGCAAGCCGTGCGGGCGGATGCGGGAATCGTCGCCATTCACGATGGCGCGCGCCCTTGCACAGACGAGCTAACGATCTCGGACACAATCGCTGCAGCGCGAAAACAAGGCGCGGCCGTAGCGGCATCCGCGGTGGTGGATACGTTGAAGCAGGCTGATGGCGATTTGAGCATTTCTCGGAACATCGACCGCGCCCACCTTTGGGCGGTACAAACACCACAGGTGTTTCGCCGCGAGATCATCCAAGATGCCATGAACGCCGTGCGCGAGCAGAATGCGGCCGTCACCGATGACACCGCTGCTTGCGAACTGATCGGGCAAGCGGTTGCCTTGGTGCCTTCCCGTGCGTTGAACCCCAAGGTAACCACTCCGGCTGACTTGCCGTTGGTGGAATTCCTGCTCAGCCAATAACCTCGCCTTGCCATATCTGAGCGCTCCCTTAGGCTGACCGCATGAAGCAACGGGTGTTCCATTATACGTTGATGGCTGCTTTGGTCGTCAATTTATACGTCGGCTACCACCATTTTACGGCCAGCGCCGAAGCTGCCGGCGCGAATGATGTTTATGCGCACATGGCGAAATTTTCCCGGGTCATCGAACAGGTTCGGCGCAACTATGTTGATGAGGATAAGGTCACGTACGATCAACTCGTAGACAGTGCCCTGGCCGGCATGCTCGCCAATCTGGACCCGCACAGCGAGTACATGAACACCAAGAAGCATCAGGCCCTAATGGATGACACGCGTCAGGAATTCGGCGGCATTGGTATTGTGGTTAGCATTCGGGATGACTGGCTCACGATCATTTCCCCCATGGAAGGCACGCCCGGCGCACGGGCTGGACTGCGTCCTGGAGATCGCATTGTGCGGATTGGCGATCGACCCACAAAAGGTATGGGTATTAACGATGCCGTCAATCTCATGCGCGGCAAGGTGGGTACAGAAGTCATCATAAACATTGCCCGCAAAGGTGAAGAGAATGATTTGGAAATCACCCTCAAACGGGAGCGCATCAAAACCAAGAGCGTGCGTGATCTGAATAGCAAGGGGGATTATCCGCTTCTCGAAGACGGTATCGGTTATGTGCGGCTAAGTGGTTTTTCGGAAAACACAGCCACCGAACTGGAGGCAGCACTCACCAAGATGGAGGAGGCCGGCCTCAAGGGATTGGTATTGGATTTACGTGACAATCCCGGAGGCCTGCTCACGCAATCCGCTCGCGTTGCAGAAAAATTCATCAAGGCCGGCCAGCTCATAGTTTCCACTGAAGGACGCGACGCACGCGAACTGGATCGCTTGGTGGCAACCGTAATTGGCCACCGGACATTGCCCATGGTTATTTTGATCAATGGCGGAAGTGCCAGTGCGTCGGAAATCGTGGCGGGCTGCCTTCAGGATTTGAAGCGCGCCGAGTTGGTTGGTACGCGCACCTTTGGCAAAGGTTCAGTTCAGAGTATCCTGCCGCTAAAGGATGGATCGGCATTGCGCCTGACCACAGCCAAGTATTATACGCCCAGTCATCGCACCATCCACGAGAAAGGCATTGAGCCCGATTACTTAGTGGAAATGACGCCCGAACAAATGCGAGACATCATGCTCCAACGTTCGCCTGGAGGTCTTGAGACTTTACCGGAAGAGGATCGCGAACGCGTGAAGACGACCACAGACTCTCAGTTCGACAAGGCGCTGGAAATCTTGCGCAAAAAGCTTTAGTTCGCCGGTTATGCGCTTGCTGGCTATTGAAAGTTCCTGCGACGAAACCAGTGCAGCGATTATTGAGGATGGCAGCGTTAGGTCTGTTGTTATTTCATCGCAGATAAAAATTCACGCTGAGTATGGCGGTGTAGTCCCTGAACTCGCAACCCGTGAACATCTTGTCAATCTCCAGCCCGTTGTTAGGAAAGCATTGGTTCAAGCCGGTTTTGCAGCATCGGAGCTCAACGCCATCTGCGCGACTCAAGGGCCGGGCCTGCCTCCGGCCTTGATGATCGGCTGGAAAGCCGCTCAGTCAATGGCTTTTGCCCTTAAAGTTCCATTGATTGGTGTCAACCATGTTGAAGCGCATCTATATTCGCCGTGGTTCCAAGGGGATCCGCCGCGGGCCTACTGGGAGGGTTTTCAGCCAAACATTTCATTGGTGATCAGTGGTGGCCACACCTTGCTGGCACAGGTGAATCATCCTCTTGACCACGCCATTATTGGGAGCACACAAGACGATGCCGCTGGCGAATGTTTTGATAAATGCGCAAAATTGCTGGGACTGGGCTATCCAGGTGGTCCCATTATGGACCGGCTCGCCACCCAGGGGAATCCTGAGGCCTACACTTTTGCCCGGCCGATGTTAAATCAGGATAACCACGATTTTAGCTTTAGCGGCCTAAAAACTTCAGTCCGTTATTTCCTGGAGAAACATCCGGTGCTGGCGAAAGATGATGTCGCACTGCCGGACCTTTGCGCCAGTATTCAGGCGGCCATTGTGGAGGTGTTGGTTAAGAAAACCATCCGGGCAGCAAGACGCCAACGGTTGGGTTGCATTACATTGTCCGGTGGGGTTGCCTGTAATGCCGGGTTGCGCAAGGCATTCCACCAGGCCTGCGAAAAGCATGAACTCAATCTGCATGTCGCCCCGTTAAAACTGTGCACGGACAACGCGGCCATGGTCGGCCTGTTGGGGGAACGATATTTACAAAAGGAAATTCCCACTACTGATTGGCAGGCGGATATTCGCCCGAGCTGGAGATTGACCGAACCTGCTTAGAGCGAGTCTACAAAACTTTCCACGCGCTTCAGTGCCTGCTGGAGATTCTCCATGCTAGTGGCGTAGCTGATACGTATGTAATCGTCACTTCCAAAAGCAATGCCCGGCACAGCGGCGACCTTGACCTCGGCCAGAAGGCGTTCGCAAAACTCCACCGACTTCATGCCGGTGCCTGAAATGTTTGGGAACAGATAAAATGCTCCCTCGGAATTCACACAAGAAACACCTTTGATGGCATTAAGTTTCTCGCAGGCGAACGACCGGCGCTGACTGAAATGGCCAAGCCATTCATCCAGGTGGTCCTGCGGTCCGTCCAAAGCCTCCACGGCGCCGGATTGTGCAAAAGACGTCGGATTGCTCGTGCTATGACTCTGAATCGCGCCGATCGCCTTGGCGATGGGTAGGGGGGCCGCCATGAACCCAATTCGCCAGCCGGTCATTGAGTAGGCTTTGGCGAGCCCATGGACGATAACTGTGTGGGCCTGATGCTCAGGCGAGCAAGCGGCCACACTTTGAAATCGAGCATCGCCGTAGGTGAGTTTTTCGTAAATCTCATCGCTCATAATGAGCACACCCTTTTCCACACACACGTCACCCAGCGCCTTGATTTCTTCAGGCGTGTAAACCGAACCGGTCGGATTGCTCGGTGAGTTCAGGATAAACAACCGCGTCTTGTCGTTGATGGCGCTGCGCAGTTGATCGGGGGTAACCTTAAATTCAGTAGCGTCGGTGGTCGCGATGATCTTGGGAGTCGCGCCGGCCAGTTTGACCATCTCAGGATAACTCAGCCAATACGGCGCCGGGATGATGACCTCATCTCCAGCCTGACACAGCGCCATCATGACGTTATAGCAGGAATGTTTGCCGCCACTGGAAACGATGATTTGTTGCGGGTCATAGCTCAGCCCATTTTCCCGTTCAAACTTGCGAGCCACCGCTGCACGCAATTCCGGCGTACCAGCGGCCGGAGTGTATTTGGTAAAGCCATCGGCCAACGCCTGGGCCGCTGCAGCCTTGATATGTTCGGGGGTATCAAAATCTGGTTCACCGGCCCCAAGGCCAATAACATCCTCGCCCGCAGCCCGCAATTCCTTGGCCTTGGCGGTAATCGCCAGCGTCATCGAGGGGGCCAACGAGGCGGCCCGTTCTGAAAGTTGGTATTCCATTGCGCGCGGAGGTTAGGGGGCGTAATGGGTTTGGGCAAGAGTGAATCAGCGGAAAATCAACAGATCCATATGCCGCTGGCCTTTGCTGGTAAAGACCCATTGCTGGCCTTTTGGAAAGACCAGCCCGCTGCATGGATGCTTCCGGCGAACATCGGCATCCACGTTGAGAATCTCATATTTTATTGTTTTCTTTAGCTTCGGATCACGAACTGGCGTGGCGCGGATTGGAATCCCGGAGAAACTCAAATCCAAGTCCCAAGCATCCGGATCATCAGCTACTGTAGGGTTTTCAACAATCAACTCAGTGAATCGATCGAGCCAATCGAGCTTCGGTCGATGCACGCGCACCCGGCAGAGAACGGGAAGTGCGCTAAGGTATGGAACTATCTCAAACTGTCCAGCATGATCCTGTCTCAAGATTTCCGCAGCATCCAAGCCAAGCAGGTTCAGGCCATTCCACTGGCCATGAAGATTCTTGCCATCGCGATACCAATGCTTAAACCAGCCGTTGAAGTGGCTATTAATTTGCAACCCGATTTCAAAATGCAAATGAGCACGCCATGAAGCAATGCCATCGGAATAATTAGTGGTCCGGCCCAGTACACCCAGTTCATCACCGCCAGCGACATCTTGTCCAATCTTGAGTTCGTCGTGAACGGATCTCAGGTGGGCGTAAAGAGTGTAAAACGGAACCCCGTTTGCTTCATGTGCTACTACCACGTATTTTCCGTAATTGGATGCAGCCGTATTGTGATTGATATGAACGATGCTGCCAGCCGCCGCCGCACGAACAGGATCAATAGGCTCCTCATTCTCATCGCGTTCTATGCTGAGGATATCAATCCCTTCATGAAGGCGCGTGCCACTGTTTCGCACACAGCCAAATGAACCACTCGACCAAGGGCGCACGGTGGTGGTCGGTGCGAAGAATTGTCCCTCCGCATCCTGCTTTAACAATGAATGATTGTCGGTTGGAAATTGAAACCAACGCCTCGACTTCGTTGGTGATGACTCTGCGGGTTCATTGACTGCGGGAGCAGTGTGAGGCTTGCAACCCGTTAACCCGATAACTAAAACGATGCCCCAGAACGCACGAATCATTGTAGCGTTTTATTAAGCAATTCCACCAAACGCTCCACCTCGGAGCGTTCGGCATCCGGAGTAAACTGCATAGCCTCAGCCTGAATCGTTTGCCGAATATAAGCTGCCCCGATGCAACGGCTGTTCACGCCATTGGTTTGGCTGCTATCGGATTGCGCCGCAACAATGAATAACCGGCGATCCCGGTGATATGTGGTCAGCTCCTCCATTAAACGCTGTCCGCGCGTGGTGAAGTTGAGCTGCATCGCAAATAGACCATCCGGAGAATCCACCAATTCCGCACTATCTAGCATCCCGCTATTAGCGACCAAAACCGGCCGGGGTTTTACCGTCACCTTGGTGGGGTTGGCCCGGTAATAACTCATTTCCAGCACCTGAACTCCCGGCTGGGCGAATTCCTCTATATAAAACGCTAACTCAGCCTTATCTTTTCGGACTTCCAGGGGGTAGTTGCATCCAACCAATGATAAAGCCAAACCCAAAACTCCCGAAATCCAACGCATCGCCCACAATTCAATCGCTCCACCTCATTTCTGTAAAGAGAAGACAATTCTCAGTCAGCCGCACATTTCCATGTTTATTCACAATCTAAGAACAAGGTCATCCAAACCGTTGTGAATTAAATGATTAAACTTCGATTAAAACCCCTAATACAGGCCTAATATTTAATAAAAATTGAAGTGTCAATTTACCACATGTGAAGAACGTGGTCACAACAATCGGTAGACGATGAATCTCTCTGTGATAAGCTTTTCTTAGTTCCTTGAAAGAACAGAAGCCAAAGGCCGGCTTGCCGGCTAGAATCTTCTCAAGATAAATTCCGGGACAACCGGAATGAAAGGGCAGGTAGGGCTGATATGCCTGCCCCCTATCAAACCATTCGGTCTGGTTTAAGGCCGTGGAGGATCATCGTCTTTGACGGGGTGATGCCACGATTTTCCTCTGGAATAAGCCGAGTGGGGAGAAGGCAATGTTCACCTGTATGCCCGGTAATGTTCGTGCATTACCGATCGCGAAATGGCAAACAGGGAGCGAGGGGCGCTGGGATAAAACAATCCCGGTAGAAGCTGCCCTAAGCTTGGTCGGCTCAACCAGCAGCAGGACTCGGCGCCTTCGGGAGCCAAGAATAATCTGCCGCAGGCGAGGTTGGCCCAAATCCGAACCCTTCGGGGTTCAGATTTGAGTGAGACGTTTGGATTTGCTTTGAATCTGAACTGAACGCAGTTGCCTGAATTAGGTGTTGGTTGCTTACTGTGACATCAGCACGGCGGAAGCCATAAATTGACTGGAAACAGTCAGCCGGACGAAATCCTCCGAAAGGAGAACAAAAGCCGGGGTTCCCGTCGGGATAGCCACGCGCCGAAGACGATGGCCGTGAAAACTATCCGAAACTGTGGCGATGCGGCAAAAACCGCAGCGCTGCAAAGTATGTAAAATGGCAACCTGAGGGATAAGAGGCGAGACCCGTGGCACGGGCCAACGCATCGTCACAAGCGATGGCCGACCCGCTGCCAAAGGGCTAGGGTGCGAATTAATGCTGGCGTGTCCCAGCCTGGTCCGCAGGTCAGTGGCCGCAACCACTGGCTGAGCGGGCAAATAAACCTCACCCGAAAATTCATGTGTCGCAAGACCTTGAACGGCCCTGCTATGAGGCCGACAACTCCGCACGTCACGGAGAATAGCGTCGGGGAGCAATCGACCAACTTCGGCTGGTGCCAAATGATTGCAACGGGAAAGAGCGCGTGGCGAGCGCCCAACCCCCATTTTGTCCCTTCCGGACTTCGGTCTGGAAGGGACTTTTTGTTTTCATGCTTCTGAATGGCAGGTGGAATTCGCGGAAAAATACTTGCCCGCTCCTCCGTTCCCGTGTTCATTTCTGCCACACCTGAATCTCGAATCATGGGCAAAATTTATAATAACATCGTGGAAACCGTGGGCGGCACTCCGCTCGTGCGACTCAACAAAGTCACCGAGGGCGTCGATGCCACCGTATTGCTGAAATGCGAATTTTTTAATCCGCTCTCCAGCGTAAAAGATCGCATCGGCATGTCCATGATTGAGACGGCAGAATCCGACGGCACTTTGACGCAGGACACCGTGATCATTGAACCCACTAGCGGCAACACCGGTATTGCGCTGGCATTCATAGCCGCTGCCAAGGGGTACAGGCTCATCCTCACCATGCCCGAAAGTATGTCGCTTGAACGCCGCACTCTCCTTGCCATGCTGGGTGCCGAACTCGTGCTTACCCCTGCGCCGAAGGGCATGAAGGGTGCCATCGCCATGGCCGAAAAATTGGCTGCGGAGACCGAAAACGCCTGGGTGCCGCAGCAATTTGAAAACCCTGCCAACCCGGCCATCCACCGCAAGACAACCGCCGTGGAGATCTGGGAGGACACTGAAGGTGCCGTCGATATCGTGGTTGCCGGCGTTGGCACCGGTGGAACGTTAACCGGTTGTGTCGAAGTCATAAAGCCTCAGAAAGAGAGCTTTCAGGCCGTGGCCGTGGAACCCGCCGATTCACCGGTTATTTCCCAAACATTAGCCGGAGAAGATGTTACGCCTGGCCCCCATAAGATTCAAGGCACTGGCGCTGGCTTCGTGCCCGGTAACCTCCACCTCAAAGGGCAAGACGGCTCTGATCAGGTCGGCGAATGCATCAAGGTGAGTAACGATGACGCCTTTGCCATGGCTCGTGAGCTCGCTCTGAAAGAGGGAATTTTGGCTGGCATTTCCTCCGGTGCCAATGTGGTGGCGGCACTCGAACTCGCCAAGCGGCCAGAGAATGCCGGTAAAACCATCGTCACCGTGGCCTGCTCTACAGGAGAACGTTATCTGAGCACCCCGTTGGCTGAGGAGGCCCGCACCAAGGCTGCTGAGCTGCCGGTGCATGACCCGGCTGCGTAGCACCGAATTTGGCCCTGAAAATTTCAATAAAAAGGTGTTGCCAGCACGGCTGGCTTCGCTCTTAATGAGCGCGGTTTCACACCTCCCACCGAATTCGGTTCGCTGGGGAATTCCCGTTCGATGAACTGTTACAGGCGTTGTCTGTCATTCTCGTTCGAACACGCACCATAATATAATGGCAAAAAACAACAAAGGTGATTGGCCTGAGGAAGGCGAAGGTTACTTGGAAATCTCGGATAAGGGATTCGGGTTCCTCCGCTCGCCAGGCAATCGGTTCCAATCCAAACCCAGTGATATTTTCGTGACGCCCGATACCATCCGGCGCCACTACCTCCGCGAAGGCTGCTTCATCAAGGGGCGCCTCGTGCCGCCACACAAGGGCCACAGCCCGCAGTTACGCGAGATCTTTAGTGTGAACGAAATGCCCTTCAAGGAATACACCGAGTGCTCGCGCTTTGAGAACCTTACTACCATTGATCCACTTGATAAATTCAATCTCGAGACTGATCCGGACATTATCGAGACCCGCGTGATCGACCTCGTAACGCCTATTGGCAAGGGCACTCGCGGCTTGATTGTGGCCCCGCCGCGAACCGGCAAAACCACTGTGCTCAAACAGATTTGCAACGCCGTGACCACCAACCATCCCGAGGTAAAAACCATCGTGATGCTAATTGACGAGCGCCCCGAGGAAGTGACGGATTTTGAACGTTCCGTGGACGCCGAAGTCGTGGCTTCCTCCAACGACATGGATCTTGAGACTCATGTGCGTCTGTCGCGGTTCATGATCGAACGATGCCGTCGCATGGTGGAATGCGGGCAGGATGTCTTCGTGTTGATGGATTCCATTACCCGCATCGCACGCGCTTATAATAACGTGAAGGGTGGCAGTGGCCGCACCATGTCGGGCGGTGTCGATGCTCGCGCATTGGAAATTCCCCGCCGCATGTTTGCCGCCGCGCGCAATATTGAGGACGGCGGCTCCCTTACTATTCTCGCCACCGCGCTGGTAGATACCGGTAGCCGCATGGACGAACTGATCTTTCAAGAGTTCAAAGGCACCGGCAACATGGAGCTGATCTTGGATCGCAAGCTCGCAGAGCGCCGCTTGTATCCCGCTATCGATATCCCCAAAAGCGGCACGCGCAAAGAAGAGAAATTGTTCCCAGAAATCTATTTGGACGCCATTCGTAAGCTGCGCCGAACCATGGTGGACCTCGATCCTATTAACGCGATGGAAACACTGACCGGCGCGCTCAAGAAGCATCCGACCAACGCAGAGTTGCTTTCCAAGCTGAAAACCTAATCATCCCTGCATGGCCAGCGCCAAGGGGATTACACGAGGAAAAGGCAAACGCGACCGGCCGGCCGTGCTGCACTCACGTCCTCCGCTTGAGCGGATGATGGAAATCCATGAATCGGTCAATCGGGGTAATTACCCCAACGCCAGTACCTTGGCTCGCAAAATGGAGGTCAGCACCAAGACCATCCATCGGGATATCCAGTTCATGCGTGACCGCTGGGATTTACCGATCGAGTTTGATCCCGCCTACAATGGCTTCAAGTACACCCGCCCGGTCGATTCTTTTCCCATGCTACAGATCAACGAAGGCGAGCTCTTTGCCTTGTTGATCGCGGAAAAAGCATTGCAGAATTATCGCGGCACCGTGTTTGAAAAACGGTTGTCGGCGGCGTTCCAAAAAATCTCCGATTCCCTGCCGGACGCTGTTAGCATCCATCTCAATGAATGGGATGAAGCGTTGTCTTTCCGGCACACCGGTGAATCGGAAGTGGAGGTGGAGATCTTCGATCGAGTCAGCCAAGCCACTGCAAAACGCCGCCAACTCAAGATCCGTTATCGTAAGCCGAACCAAAAACCTGAGGAGCGCGTGATTGATCCGTACCAACTCGCGAACATCAACAACGAATGGTACCTCTACGCCTTCGACCACAAACGACGCGACATTCGCTGTTTTGTGCCCACGCGTATTTTGGAGGTGGAATCCACCGGCAGAACCTTTGAGCGACCGGACAGTTTTACTCTGGATAATTATCTCGCCGATTCCTTCGGTGTGTATAAAGGCGACGAATCTTACGATGTCTGTGTACGCTTCACCAAGGCGGTGGCGCCCTTCATCAAAGAGAAAAACTGGCATCCTACTCAACAGATCAAAAAACTAAAGGACGGCTCGGTGGAACTTTCCCTAGAGCTCAGTCATCTCTCCGATATCCAGCGCTGGATTCTCGGCTGGGGTAGTCAGGCCACGGTACTTGGCCCCAAGGAGTTAGCCGAAGCCGTTCGCGCCGAAGCGCAGGGCATTGTGGATAACTAAGTGGAAAACCACTTGGCCCCGCCGCTCATTCCTCGGATTATCGCCGCGTCCGCATTTCAGCGGGCATAAGGAGGATTGAATGTATCTTAAAAGCCTGAAGGCCATTGGATTTAAGTCATTTGCGGATAAGACAACCCTGAATTTCGAGCCGGGCATCACCGCCGTAGTGGGCCCCAATGGGTGTGGTAAATCGAATATCTCCGACGCCATTCGGTGGGTGTTGGGAGAACAATCTGCCAAGGCCTTGCGTGGCGGTGAGATGGCCGATGTCATTTTCAGCGGCACCGACGGCGTCCGCGGCCGCAAGCCAACGAGTATGGCCGAGGTCTCGATCACTCTTGGCGATATGGACGAGGAAAACCTCAAGGCCGCCGGAGTAGACCTAAGCTTTACCGAGGTCACTGTGACCCGCCGCGTGTTCCGCGATGGTGGCAGCGAATATTTTCTGAACGGCGCCTCCTGCCGGTTGCGCGATATCCAGCAACTATTCATGGGCACCGGCATCGGCCGAAACAGCTACAGCATCATGGCCCAGGGCCAGATCACGAACATCATTAAGAGCAAGCCTTCGGAGCGCCGCGTGGTCTTTGAGGAAGCAGCCGGCATCACAAAGTTTAAACAGCAAAAAAAAGAAGCCCTGCGCAAACTCGATTACACCGAACAAAACCTCCTGCGTCTGGAAGACACTATTCGCGAGGTCAAACGCCAGATCGGTTCGCTCCAACGCCAAGCCGGCAAGGCTCGTCGTTACCAGAAGATCATGGACGAATTGCGTGAACTGGAAACCAAGCTTGCACGTCATGAATTCGACACCATCGATGTCGAGCTGCAGGGAATTCGCAAGGAATCCGAACACATCCGGGACAACCTTGAGAATCATTCCTCCGGGATTATCGAAGAGGAAGCCGCCCTCAAGGAGTTGCGTCAAACTCTCACAGAACTGGATCGTCAGATTAGCGCCACCCAACAGCGTGGGCTGGAGTTGAAATCAGAAGTGGAACATCACGAAAACCGCATTCAGTACAACGAGCAGCGAATGGAGGAACTCCATGCCCAACATGCTGACGCGGAAATCGACATCGCCGGCGCCCAGGAACGCCGCAAGCAAGCGGACGCTGAGCTGGAGGGCATCAATCAGCAATTGTCCGATTCAGCCCACGCGCTTGATCGCGCACGTCAGCACGTTACGGAAAAACGCGGCATTGTTGAAACTGCCGAATCCGAGATCAGCCAGCGCCAGTCCGAACTCCACGAAACCAACAACGAAGCCACCCAGCTCACCCAGCGATTGACCGGCTCCCGCAATGAGCTGAACGCGCTTGAATTGCAGAAACAAGGCAACGCAGCGCGCCTTGAGAAACTCTCCGCCGAGAAAATTCAACTTGAGGAGGAGCGGGGCAAGCTCGAGGCCAGCCTCGGAGAATTCGAGCGCAGTGTGGAGGATGACTCGCTCCACGTGGAAACCCACCGCGGCACAGTTGAGGAAAGGCAGGCGCGCTTGTCCGTGATCGGCACCGATCTATCCGATACCGAGGAGGAATTGGACGGATTACTCCAACGCCAAGCCGAAGCGAAATCGCGCAAAGATGTACTGAAGCAGCTCATCGAATCCAAAGAAGGCTTCAGTGCAGGCGCCCAGACTGTCTTAACCCAATTCGATAGTGCCATTGGCTCGCTCGCCGATCAAATCCGCGTTCCTGACGAACATGTCCGCGCCGTTGAGGCCGCCTTGGGCGCCAACCTGCAGCTCGTTATCACCGAGCAACCGCAAAGTGCCGATCAAATGCTCCATCGACTCGCTCAAGGCGAGCAGGGCCGGGCCAGCATTGTGGCTCTGGAACTCTTGCGCCAGCGCGGCGGGGCCATTCCGCCCGCCGATATCCCAAAAGGAGCTGTGCATGCTCTCGACATCGTCGAAACCGATGTTCGCATCCAGCCACTCTTGCAAACGCTTCTGGGCCGCACCTTGATTGTTGATTCACTGGAAACCGCCACACGCCTCTGGCGAATCAGTCCGGGTCGTTTTGATTATGTCACTCGTCAAGGCGAATCACTCAGCCAACTTGGCGTCTATACAGGCGGGCAGGGCGAGGGCAAGGAACACCACTCCGTACTTGCGCGCCGAAATCAAATCGACGAACTGGAAGTTCAACTTAACACGCTGGGATGCCAGATCGCAGAGTCCAGCCGCACCAAAGGCCAGTTGTTGGCTGAACAAACCGAGCTTCAGGCCACCCTGCAAAATGCCCGCGACGAACTCAGCGACCGTGAGGTGGCGATTGCCACACGCAAAGGCGAATTCAAAGCGTTGCAAAATTCCCGACAGGTGCTCGAACAAAAAATTAAAGCGGTGATATTTGAGGTGCAAAATCTTGCTGAACAGGGGGAAATCTCCAAAGGTAAATTCATTGAGTTGAATGCCCGTATTCGCCAAATGGAAGAAAAGGATCATCAGACTCAGGAATCGATCTTGGGCCACGAAACTTTCATTCAGGAACAACGCAACCATCGTGAAACAGCTCAAGAAGAGTTAACCGAAGCCAAGGTGGCTCTCTCCAAGGCTGAGGAACGGGAATCCTCTCTGCAGGATCAAAAAGTGCCAATGGAACAACAATTGGCCGAGTTACAGCGCACTTTGGAACGCGCTCAACAAACGCTCAGCGAAAGTTCTGAACGCAAGGTGCAATTTGAGTCCCAGAACGCCGAATCCCGCCGGGAGATTGAACGCCTGCGCGTGGGTCGTGAGGCGACTAGCGAGAAGGCCGCCGAGCTCACTCAAGACCGCAATAAGCAGGCAGCCGATGCCGAGCGCCGCGAGATGGAGCTCTCGGATAAACGCAATTCGCTCACCGAAATGCAGGAGCGGAAAGGCGAGATCGAGGTGGAAGTCACTCAGAAACAGATGAAGCAAGAACAGCTCGTTGATCGGATACAGGAAAAATATGACCTCGATTTGCGCGAAGTGCAGGGCGATGTAACGACCATCAATATCACTGCCGACGGCCAGACCACCACCGAGACCATCACGACTGAAGAATCCAACGCTGAGACTGAGGTTCCAACCGACTGGGGCACTGTACGGACGCAAGTCGAGGAGATGCAGTCTAAGATAGACAGCATGGGCCCGGTGAACCTAGTGGCGATCGACGAATATCAGGAGGTGGAAGAACGCTTCAATTTCCTCAACTCTCAGCACGAAGACTTGGTGAACGCCAAGACCGAGCTCGAAGAGGTAATTGCGCGCATCGACAAGCAATCCCGTGAAATGTTCGCCGTAACCTTTGAGAAAGTACGCGCCAACTTCCAGAAGATGTTCCCAGACCTGTTCGGCGGCGGCCGCGCGGATTTGGTGCTCACCGAGGAAGAGGATGTGCTGGAAGCCGGCGTGGAAATTGTTGCCTCGCCACCGGGTAAGAAACTTCACCGCATCGGCCTATTATCCGGAGGCGAACAGACTATGACGGCCGTGGCCTTGCTGTTCTCGTTGTATCAGGTCAAGCCTAGCCCGTTCTGTGTACTGGATGAGCTGGACGCGCCTTTGGATGACGCTAACATCGAGCGTTACGTCCAGAAGCTCAAAGAATTTCTCGCGCACTCGCAATTCATCGTTATCACCCACAGCAAACGCACCATTTCGGCGGCGGACGTATTGTACGGTGTAACCATGCAGGAGCGGGGCGTGAGCCGGATCGTGAGCGTGAAATTCGGCTCCGATAATACCGAGACCCCGGAACGCAATGGCGACCTCCAAACAGAGGAAGCTCCTGCGGCGCCCAAGAAAGACAACGAGGAAGTTTTTCTTGCCAAATAACGTCCCTCAGCACTTCTGGAAGCTTCCACTTGCCATCGGCAAAGCGGCTGCGTAGCGTAGCGCCCCATGTCGAACGAGATCGAGAAAGTCGTTATCATCGGCTCCGGCTGCGCCGGCCTTACAGCAGCCCTGTACACCGCCCGTGCCCAACTCAAACCCGTGGTGCTCACCGGCGCCATGCCCGGCGGATTACTGACCACCACCAGCATTGTTGAGAATTTCCCCGGCTGGCCGGAGGGTATTGACGGAACGGATCTAATGATCAACCTCCAGCAACAAGCCGAGCGTTTTGGTGCAGACGTCCGTTTTGGGAGCACGGTGGAATCCGTGGATCTCAGCGAACGGCCTTTCAAGCTCACGGTGGACGGCGAGCCAATGCTGGCTCAAACTCTGATCGTGGCCAGCGGCGCTGGCCATCGCCATCTCGGGTTGGATAGCGAGAAGAAACTCGATAAAAAGGGTGTCACCTACTGCGCCACCTGCGACGGCGCGCTGCCGATGTTCCGTGATCAGCCGCTGGTCGTGGTCGGTGGCGGCGATTCAGCCTGCGAAGAAGCCACCTACCTGACGCGGTTTGCCAGCAAAGTGTACCTCATCCATCGCCGGGACGAGCTTCGCGCCTCCAAAGTGATGGCTGAGCGCGCTCTGGCCAACGACAAGATCGAGCCGGTCTGGGATTCGGAGGTCGCGGAAATTTTGGGCGAAGCCGAGGACAAAGTCACTGGAGTCCGCGTGGAAAATAACAAAACTGGCGAGGAAAGCACGCTCGACTGTGCCGGTGTGTTTATTGCCATCGGCCACGTGCCGAACACGCAAATCTTCGTAGACCAACTCGACCAGGACGATGCTGGCTACATTTTGCGTCAGGAAGGCTCCCGTACAAATGTGGAGGGTGTGTTTGTGGCCGGCGATTGTTCGGACAAAGTCTATCGGCAGGCTATCACCGCGGCCGGCATGGGCTGTGCGGCGGCGATCGATGCCGAACGGCTACTGGCCAGTGAGGACCAATAAACAATCGCTTTTTCGCCCCTTTTCGACTAAAAGACCTTAACCATGAGCACGCGCACGGCGCAAATCGATCGCGCCACGGGTGAAACCCGGATTACCCTGAAACTGAAGATCGACGGCAAAGGCAAGTCGTCGATCGACACGGGTATTCCGTTCTTCGATCACATGCTTACATTATTTGCCAAACACGCAGTCTGCGATCTACAGGTTCAGTGCGATGGCGATCTGGATGTCGATCTGCACCACGCCGTAGAGGATGTGGGCATTGCCTTGGGGCAGGCGTATTGGCAGGCCTTGGGAGAGAAACGCGGCATCCGGCGCTATGGCACGGGCTTTGATCCGCGCAACCCACTTTGGGGAGAGGCGCATTTACCGATGGACGAAACATTGGCCCGTGCCGTTGTGGATTTTAGCGGCCGACCGTATCTTGTTTGGAACGGCATGGATAAACTCGGCTTCAAGGTGCTGAAAGGCGAGCTGAATCAAGATGACGCCTGTCGCTTTCGATTTGGATTAGCCCGGGAATTTTTCCAAGGCTTCGCCAATGAAGCCCGTTGCAATCTGCATCTCGAATTGCTGTACGGCCAGGAACCGCATCACGTGGTGGAAGCATTGTTTAAGGCCTTCGCCAAAGCGACCGATTTTGCCTGCCAAAAAGATCCCCGTATTGGCCGAGCTGTGCCGAGCACGAAAGGGCGCCTGAAAGGTTAACCATGGCCAAGCTCGACATCCCCAATGCCGCCGATGACGAGCTGGTGCGCTCCGCCCAGAATGGCAACATGGCCCCGTACGAAGAACTGGTGCATCGCCACCGGGACAAGATCTACGCCCGCGCCTTCAGCATGCTACGCAATGAGGAAGAGGCGCTGGATGTCTCGCAGCAAGCGTGGGTGAAAGGCTGGCAACGCCTTAAGCAATTTCAGCACAACTCCAGCTTCACCACCTGGATGACCCGCATCTGCATCAATCTCTGTCTGGATTTCCTTCGTAAACGCCAGCGGCAACAAACCGATTCGCTGGATCAAATGAATGAGGAAACCGGCGGCGTGGAGCGGCGGATGGAAGTTGAGGATTACAACCCAACCGAAGAAATAGAGCGGTCCGAGCTTCGGGAGGAAATCGATGCGGCCATGGAGAAACTTAGCTACGAACACCGCACAGTGCTCGTTTTGCATGAGTTCGAACGGATGGAGTACAAGGAGATCGCTAAATCTATGCAATGCTCGATCGGCACGGTGATGAGCCGTTTATTTTACGCCCGGCGCAAATTGGCAAAAATTTTAATTTCTTTGAAGAAAGAGCGACAAAGCTAAGTCTATAGGAAAAGGCATAATGAAGCAGGAAGACCGACTGAAAATCCAAGCCTGGCTCGACGGCGAGCTGGCTCCACAAGAATCCGCCCGAATTGCTGACCTGATCGATAACGATCTGGAAGCCAAGGAATTAGCCGACGACCTTTGCGCAATGCAAAAAACGCTGGAAGTTGGCGAAAAACTGGCTTTTTTGGAGGATTCCCGCGAGTTTTACTGGTCTCAAGTGGAACGCCAGATCGAGGCCGAAGAGCCCATTACGGAGAATGCTCAACCGGAACTGATGTCCGGCCGCCTAGGCAACGCCATCCGCTGGCTGGTTCCGGTCGGCAGTTTGGCTGCGATTTCCGCGTTAATGCTGAACTTTGACTCCATCAACACCACTCCGGATTGGCATGAAACCGGCGGATCGGAAATCAAGAATCCCCAAACCAATCCCATAAATTCACCTAGTGGCCTTGCTGAGGGCGCGGGGACAGTGATGGAGGAGGAATCCCCCGCAACCCCCGAAGTGGGCGTATTCAGCTTTGAGGGTACTCAAAACGGCGGAAATTTCGCCAGCCCGGAAGATCCCAACACGCTTCCGGAATCCATCGAAAACCCGGAACGGTAAGCCGAAATTTAACGATTTCGAAAGGCTCTCTTCTCGAGAGCCTTTCTTTTTGTTCATAACTTATTAACACACACCATATATTGCCCTCTTCGTGTTTTTTGAATCAATATATTGTGCCGATGTCTAAGGTTTTAATGGATTAAGTTTGTCGGGAATTCGCTTTTTCGTTATTTTTTCCTTTTATGAATTTCGCTTTGGAGAAGGTGAGTTTTAATTAGGAAA
>Ga0160423_10001164_pt1 | contig 21979 bp, 20 predicted proteins | sample CRUFie14St8metaG_FD_108191 | JGI IMG/M metagenome (GOLD analysis project Ga0160423, IMG submission 108191) | Marine microbial communities from the Costa Rica Dome - CRUD Field 142mm St8 metaG | ecosystem: Environmental > Aquatic > Marine > Oceanic > Photic zone | place: Costa Rica: the Eastern...
TCTACAATTGCGTACATGTTAAACAGTTTTATTTATCACACTAGTTTTTAGTGGGCTGCAAATGTAGTAATTATCTATAAAAGCACAAAAAAATAACTACTGTTTGTTCACTAGAAAAATTCCTGCAAATATAATAGCTGTTCCAAAGATGTATTGTAGGGTAATGTGCTCTCCGTCAAATATACCCCACATAATTGCGAAAATTGGAATGAGATATGTGACCGAGGAAGCAAAAATAGCCGTAGTTCTGGCCAGAAGCTTATTGAATATAACTAGTGCAATTGATGTCCCAAATGTAGCAAGTATAAAAACATAACCTAAAGCACTGCATGCGTGATCATTGGTAATCATTATCTCAATAAAGTCTGTAGTGAATAAGTGGATAATCATTAGTGGTCCTACAAATAAAAAAGCTAGGCCAGCAATATCAATTGGTCTCATTTCTTGGAGATAATTTTTTATTGTATTAAGGCTTATAGCATAGCAAACGGTAGCGATCACTACAAACCAAGCATAATGTATGTTTTGTATAGCAACACCATCTCCTGCAATTAGCCAAATAGCACCAGCAAGTCCAATTAAAATACCAAAAATGTTATGCAATTTTACTTTAGTTTTAAAGACAAAGACGGCAATTATTAAGGTGAAAAGTGGAACAAGTGCATTCAAAATTCCAGTAAGCGAGCTATCTATTTGTGTTTGTGCCTTTGTAAATAAAAATGCTGGTATTGCGTTTCCAAACAAACCAACTATTGCAAGTGGGATCCAAAAATGTCTAGGTGTTTTCTTGAACTTACTCCAAACAAAGGGCAGAAGAGAAATCCAAGCTAACCCTAGTCGCAAATCAGCAACTTGAGTGTAAGAAAAAACCTCTAAGCCTCTTTTCATTAAGATAAAAGAAGATCCCCATATAAAAGCTAGAGTAAGTACTATACTCCAATTAACAATATTACTATTTATCTTCACAGTCAAATTTTAACAAATATATACTAAGATATGATACTAAATCTAACTATTTTTGCACTACTATTATGATTAAACATCATCCACATAAAGCAATTATATATTGGTTATTCACAGGCTTTATTTTAACTGCTATAATGGTTGTTATTGGTGGCGTTACTCGTCTTACTGAATCTGGTTTGTCTATGACTGACTGGCAATTAATTAGTGGTGCAATACCCCCTTTAAACGAGGTTGATTGGCAAGAAGCTTTTGATGAATATAAACAGTTTCCTGAGTATCAGAAAGTCAATAAAAATATGTCTATTTCTGAATTCAAATTTATCTTTTTTTGGGAGTATTTTCACAGAGTGTTTGGAAGATTGATAGGTTTGGTTTTCATTATACCGTTTTTAATTTTTTGGCTGAGAAATAAAATTTCAAAAAAACTAATGCCAAAGATTATCTTAATATTTATACTAGGGTGTTTTCAAGCTTTTTTAGGATGGTGGATGGTAAAAAGTGGCTTGGTAGATAGGCCTGATGTGAGTCATTTACGTCTAGCAGCTCATCTAATTTCAGCCTTTGGATTGATTTCATATATCTTCTGGGTAATGTTGGGCTTATATTTTCAAAAACCATTTTCTGCTCATCAAAAATTAAACCGTTGGATTAGGTGGATTTTAATATTATTAGTACTTCAAATACTATATGGTGCTTTTGTAGCTGGTTTAAAAGCGGGTTTGTTATGCCCATCTTTCCCAATTATGTGTGATGTTGACAATCTTATTTTTGGTAATTGGACGGGCAATCTATCTTCAGGAATGTCTGAACTATTAGTGAAGCTAAATTTACAAAATATTCATCGCCTACTCGCTTATGTGTTGTATGGAGTCATTGCTATTTTGGTAATTAAATCTAAAAGATGGAAGTTGTCTGACACTGCGAAAGGTGGATTGAATACTTTATTCTTACTCGTCAATATTCAATTTGTTTTAGGCGTGTTTACGCTAATTTATCAAGTGCCTCTTTTGTTGGGTGTGTTACATCAGTTTGGAGCACTTTTATTGTTATTATCTACTGTATTCTTGCTAAAAGTTACTAAGTAAATTCTTTTTTAGTCATAAAATAATCTTATTCTTATCTGAAACTAACTAAAACTGTGGAATATTTTAATGTTTTTTATTTGCTGGATAGCATAAACTTATTTCAGTTTTCCTTTAAATTAAATTAAATAATAAACCCCGCTAAATCAGCGGGGTTTATTATTGTCTAAAAGTATTATTTTTACATCATTCCTGGCATACCACCACCACCCATCGGCGGCATTGCTGGTGTTTCCTCAGGGATGTCTGCTAATACACATTCAGTTGTTAAAAGCATACCCGCAACTGATGCCGCATTTTCTAGTGCAACACGTGTTACTTTTGTTGGGTCAATAATTCCTGCTTTTAACATGTTTTCATAAACTTCTTTCTTAGCATTGTAGCCGAAGTCAGCTTTTCCTTCTTTGACCTTCGAAACAATGACAGATCCTTCGTTTCCGGCATTAGCCACAATCTGTCTTAATGGCTCTTCAATAGCTCTTGTTACAATTTGTATGCCTGTAGTTTCATCAGCATTATCTCCTTTTAAACCTTCTAAACTTTCACAAGCTCTAACAAGTGCAACCCCACCTCCAGGTATTATTCCTTCTTCTACTGCAGCACGAGTAGCATGCAATGCATCATCAACACGATCTTTCTTTTCTTTCATCTCTATTTCAGAGGCAGCACCTACATATAAAACAGCAACCCCACCGGCTAATTTAGCTAAGCGTTCTTGAAGTTTTTCTTTATCATAATCAGAGGTAGTGCTTTCAATTTGAGCTTTAATTTGATTAATACGAGCTGTGATGTTGTCTTTTGATCCTGCACCATTAACAATGGTTGTATTGTCTTTGTCGATGGTTACTTTCTCTGCTGTTCCCAACATTTCTAACGAAGTGTTTTCTAATTTAAAACCTCTTTCTTCAGAGACAACTGTTCCACCTGTTAATATAGCAATATCTTCTAACATTGCTTTTCTTCTATCGCCAAAACCTGGTGCTTTTACCGCAGCGATTTTTAAGGCTCCGCGCATTTTATTTACTACTAAAGTGGCTAACGCTTCACCATCCACATCTTCTGCAATAATTAATAATGGTTTACCAGACTGTGCCACAGGTTCTAATACAGGAAGTAAATCTTTCATATTAGAAATCTTCTTATCATATAACAGAATCATAGGAGATTCTAAATCGGCTTCCATTTTATCAGTATTGGTTACGAAGTAGGGTGAAAGGTAACCTCTATCAAACTGCATTCCTTCAACTACTTCAACAGTAGTGTCAGTTCCTTTTGCTTCCTCAACAGTGATTACACCTTCCTTTTTCACTTTGTTCATTGCTTCAGCAATGAGTGAGCCAATAGCTTCATCATTATTTGCAGAGATAGCTCCAACTTGTTGGATTTTTTCAATACTATCACCTACCTCTTCCGATTGTGATTTTAGGCTTTCTACGACTACAGTAACGGCCTTTTCAATTCCTCTTTTTAAATCCATGGGATTTGCTCCTGCAGCTACATTTTTTAGTCCCGATGAAACTATAGCCTGTGCTAAAACGGTAGCGGTAGTTGTTCCGTCTCCTGCAATATCAGCAGTCTTAGCAGCTACTTCTTTTACCATTTGAGCACCCATATTTTCAATTGTTTCTTCAAGCTCAATTTCTTTAGCAACCGAAACTCCATCTTTAGTAATGGTTGGTCCCCCAAATTTTTTATCGATTACAACATTTCTTCCTTTTGGTCCAAGCGTAACTTTTACTGCATTGGCTAAAGCATCAACTCCTCTTTTAAGAGCATCTCTTGCTTCAATATCAAATTTAATTTCTTTTGCCATTTTTTTGCTTTTTTAAATTATAGCTAAGATGTCCGATTCACGCATGATAAGGAAATCTTTGCCTTCTAATTTTAATTCTGTTCCTGAGTATTTTCCATACAAAACGGTATCACCTACTTTTACAGTCATAGGTTCGTCTTTTTTACCCGAACCTATCGCAACGATAGATCCTTTTTGAGGTTTTTCTTGTGCAGTGTCTGGAATAATGATTCCAGAAGCAGTAGTGGTTTCAGCAGCTGCTGGTTCTACCAATACTCTGTCTGCTAAAGGTTTAATCTTCATATTGTAGATTTTAAAATTGTTTAATTACTGAATAACTTTCGAGCACAAACTGTGCCAAAAAAGCATTTAGGTTTTTTTTCTGCCGAAATTTCAGATTTTAACGAAAGCATGGCAGAATATGTGACAATTATTCTTCTTCTTGCTGTGGTGTCAGTGTAAAGTCAATTGGTAAATCGCGGTTAATTACTGCTTCGTCAATTTTATCTTGTGTTCTACTTTTAAGTCCTTCATCTTCCGGCCTTTCAATAGCAAAATTAGAAGCTAAGGACAAAACTAAAAGAGCAATTGCTAAATACCATGTCGATTTTTCTAAAAAATCGGCTGTTTTCTTAACACCCATTACTTGGTTTCCTCCTCCAAAAGTTGCAGAAAGACCGCCCCCTTTAGGGTTTTGGACCAATACTACCAATACCAATAAAATACAGGTGATGACTATTAGTATAGCAAAAATTGTATAAAATTCCATTTTATTTGTCTTTTAATAGTTTTTCTATCAGTTCAATTTGGCCTGCAAAGAAAGAACTTTTTTCCGGATATTTCAAAGAAAGCTTTTTATAGGCTAATTTAGCTTTTTCGAAATGCTCTTGCTCTAGGTAAACACGAGCTAAAGTTTCGGTAACGAAAGTCATTTCATCTTCAACACTTTTTTTAGCCTGGTTGATAGGTGAGAAAAACTCTTCTTTTTTGGGTTTAGTTCTGACTTTTGCAACAAACTGTTCTATTAGGTTGAGTTTCTCATCAAGTGATTGGTCTAGATTAGAAGTTTCTTCTTTTCGTTCAATCGGTTTAGCTTGCGATAGTTTTAGCCATTCGCTGAAAGAGTGTTTCTCTTCTATGTCGAATTGTAAAGGTTTCCCAATTCCTAGTTGCTCTTTTGCTTTCTCTTTACTAGTTACAACAATTGTTTCCTTTTTTTTGACAATAGGTTTTTGCTGATGTCTTTTGTTTTTTTCTGTAATGAGGTAGAAGAGCTGTTGTCTATCTGCTGCGAAAGCAGCAGCATACTTTAGCTGAGTATTAAACTTTATGCTGTCTTCGTTGTGTAAAGATTTTAAGAATAGTAATTGACTGCTTTGGCAATAGGGGTATTCTTTCGTTAATTTGAGTAGCTCTCCACTTTGTTTCCCACCTAAATTTTGTGGGTTGTGCATCCACTGATGATATGTTTCTTTAGTGATTACCAATTAGCAACGGCTTTATTGAATATGTTTTCTGAAAGCACCTCAACTATTTGGTCAATCAATTCTGTTTCTATACTAGAAAGGTCTTGCGAACTATCAAAGTCAGCATAGTGCGAAAATGATTGTGAGTAGTTTTGATTTTCATCCAAAGTATTGATGAAGTTTACTTTCACACTAATTGTTAATCTGTTTTGAGCAGCAGTTTCATTCGCTTGGATGGCTATTGGTTTTACAATGTATCCGATAATTTCTCCTTCGAATTGTAAATCTCCACTAGCATCCATTAAGCTTAAGTTTGTTTGAGAAACAAATTGGTCTTTCAGGCTTTCCGTCATAGTGTTACTTAGGGTGGGCTGCACCATGGAAGCGTTATTTTGGAAGTAGCCAACAGAAACTGTTTCTACATCAGGTGAGATAGATGCTCCATTGAACGAATATATGCCACATGCACCTTGTAAAATGGTTGCAAAAACAAATATGCCTAAATTTTTAATCACAGCTTATATTCTTTAATTTTTCGGTAAAGTGTTCGTTCAGAAATACCTAGTTCATCGGCTGCGTCTTTTCTTCTTCCGCTATGTCTTTCGAGTGCTTTTTGGATTAAAATCTTTTCATGATCCTGTAAAGTCATGATAGATTCTTTTGGTTCAGAAGTAGGAGCGCTAATCATAATGGAAGAATTTTCTTCTGACTCTTTAAAAAAACTTTTTGCGATAGCTTCGTTTTCTTCAGAAATAGGTTGATTTCCATTTATTAAATCAGCGGTTACTTTTTTCAAGTCGTTGAGGTCATTTTTCATGTCGAACAAAACCTTGTAGAGAATCTCTCTTTCTGAAAATTCTCCTTCTTTTTGTTCGTCTTTAAAAAGTACTGGAACATTACTTTTAACCTTTGGTAGGTAGCTCTTTAGTTTTTCTGCAGATACAGTTCTGTTTTGTTCAACTGCAGAAATTTGTTCAGCAAAGTTTTTGAGCTGCCTGATGTTTCCTGGCCAAGGGTGATTTAGTAATAAATCGATTGCATCTTCTTTGAGTCGAATGGGAGGGATGCCATATTTGTCGGCAAAGTCAGCTACAAATTTTCTAAAAAGTAGATGTATGTCTTCTCTTCTTTCACTTAAAGTAGGAATCGTGATGTGAATCGTGTTTAATCGATAGTATAAATCTTCTCTAAATTTCCCTTTTTGAATTGCTTTTTCTAGGTCTACATTTGTCGCAGCTACTAGTCGAACATTAGTTTTTTGCGATTCGCTTGAGCCTACTTTCATAAACTCCCCAGTTTCTAAAACACGAAGTAATCGTACTTGTGTGCTCAGCGGAAGTTCTCCTACTTCATCTAAAAAAATAGTGCCGCCATCTGCTACTTCAAAATATCCTTTTCTAGAATCGTTAGCTCCTGTAAATGAACCTTTTTCGTGACCGAATAGTTCGCTATCGATAGTTCCTTCTGGAATAGCGCCACAATTTACAGCAATGTAATTTCCATGCTTTCGCTGACTCGAATAATGGATGATTTTAGGCATTGCTTCTTTACCTGTTCCGCTTTCACCAGTAATGAGTACAGATATGTCGGTAGGTGCTACTTGTAGTGCTACTTCAATCGCTCTGTCTAGTTTAGTAGAGTTGCCTAAGATACCAAACCGTTGTTTTATGTCATCGTTTTTGATCATGCTAAGCTAATTGCTTTTCCTTTTAGTGTAGCGGATGTGCATTCATGTACTTCTACATTAACATATTGTCCTGCCTTAAAGTTTTCTCTAGGGAAAACAACTACTGTATTTTGAGTATTTCTTCCAAACAGCTCTAGGTTTGATTTTTTTGAAACACCTTCTACCAAAATTTTATGCACCTTTCCAACATGTTTTTGATTTCTTAAATATGAATGTTGCATTTGTAAATCGATAATTTCTTTCAACCTTCTTTTCTTTACATTTTCCGGTATATCATCCTCTAATTTTCTTTGCGCTTGTGTGTTTGGTCGTTCTGAATAGTTGAACATGAATCCGAAATCGTATTTCACATATTCCATCAAGCTCAAGGTATCTTGATGCTCTTCTTCAGTTTCGGTGCAAAATCCAGAAATGATATCCATTGAGATTCCGCAATCAGGAATAATTTTTTTAATGGCGTCAACTCTTTCGATATACCATTCTCTAGTGTATCCTCTATTCATTAGTTCTAGTATTCTACTGTTTCCAGATTGAACAGGAAGGTGAATATAGTTGCAGATGTTTTCGTGTTTTGCCATGGTGTGTAGCACATCATCTGTCATGTCTTTAGGATGGGAGGTGGAAAAACGAATTCTTAATTCAGTACTCACTTGAGCTACTAAATCTAATAGTTGAGCAAAATTGACGCTTTTCTCTTGTTCTTCTAGAGTAAGTTTATTGAAATTTTTTTTAAGCCCTCCTCCTGACCAAAGATAGGAATCAACATTTTGTCCCAATAGGGTTACTTCTTTATAACCTTCTGCAACCAGAATTTGACATTCTTTGATGATTGATTCTGGATCTCTGCTTCTTTCTCTTCCTCTTGTAAAAGGAACTACGCAAAACGAGCACATGTTGTCGCATCCTCGCATGATAGAAACAAAAGCAGTGATTCCATTTCCTCCAAGTCGTACAGGACTGATTTCAGCATATGTTTCTTCTTTTGAAAGAATAACATTTACAGCTTTTCTGCCTCCGTCAACCTCGCTAATTAAATTAGGTAAATCTCTGTAGGCATCAGGACCAACAACAATGTCAACTAACTTTTCTTCTTCTAAAAATTTTTCTTTTAGTCTTTCGGCCATACAACCCAAAACACCCACTACCATCCCTGGATTTTGTTTTTTCTTTATTGCATTGTAAACTTTCAAACGATTTCGAACAGTTTGTTCTGCTTTTTCTCGAATAGAACAGGTGTTTACAAACACGACATCTGCTTCTTCAATGTTGGGCGTTGTTGAAAATCCCTCATCACTCAAAATAGAAGCAACAATTTCGCTATCGGAAAAATTCATTTGACAGCCGTAACTTTCAATATACATTTTTCTACTACTAGTTGATTCGTTTGTTAGCTTTAGAGTTTCTCCTTGTCTTATTTCTTCAATTACTTTTTCTTCCATGTTCAACTAATGTTGCTGGTAATAATTTAGATGCAAAAATATAAAACTCTTTAAAAAGCTGACAATTTGGCAGAAATTATTTTTTTAAAAAAACATTATATTATATATAATATAAGTTTAATTGAAGACTGTCAGTCGTTTGGAACTTATCGAAATCCTGTTTTTCTTTGCAGTGAAAATCAATTTTATATTTCTAAAAATAGTACGAAATGGCTAAAAATTTAGTGATAGTTGAGTCTCCTGCAAAAGCAAAAACTATTGAAGGTTTTTTAGGGAAAGATTTTTTGGTGAAATCGAGTATTGGACATATTCGTGATTTACCCAGAAAAGGTGGAATGGCAATTGATATTGAGAACGGTTTTAAGCCAAACTATGAAATTTCACCGGATAAAAAGCAAGTAGTTGCAGAATTGGATAAACTATCAAAAAAAGCAGAATTGGTTTGGTTGGCAACTGATGAAGATCGTGAGGGGGAAGCTATTGCTTGGCATTTGATCGAAGCTCTGAAGTTAGATGAATCGAAAACTAAAAGAATTGTTTTTCATGAAATTACAAGAACAGCTATTACTAGAGCAGTAGATAATCCTAGAAATATCGATTATCAACTAGTGAGCGCACAGCAAGCGCGTCGGGTTTTGGATCGATTAGTAGGTTTTGAGCTATCACCTGTTTTGTGGAGAAAAATTAAGCAAGGCTTGTCTGCGGGTCGTGTACAGTCTGTGGCAGTACGTTTAATAGTTGAAAGAGAGCGCGATATTCAAAATTTTAAAAGTACTTCTTCTTATCGTGTTACAGCTCATTTTTTTAATAAGGAGCAAAAAACATTTAAGGCTGAACTACCGGTTCGTTTCAAAACAAAGGAAGAAGCAACAGATTTTTTGAATGATTGTGTTTCTTCAGATTTTTCGATTACTTCTTTAGATAAGAAACCGGCTAAAAAATCACCAGCAGCTCCCTTTACCACCTCTACATTGCAGCAGGAAGCGTCTAGAAAATTAGGATTTACAGTAGGGCAAACAATGAGTGTAGCGCAGAAGCTTTATGAAGCTGGAAAGATCACCTATATGAGAACAGATAGTACGAATCTTTCAGAAGACGCTATTAAGTCTGCGAAAGAACAGATCATAACTCTTTATGGTGCAGAGTTTTCAAATCCAAGAAAATATACCAAAAAAACAAAAGGCGCTCAAGAAGCGCATGAAGCTATTCGTCCAACTTATATGCAGAATGCAGAGATTGATGGAGATCGAAATCTTCAGCGTTTATATGATTTAATTTGGAAAAGGACATTAGCTTCTCAAATGGCAGATGCCAAGTTGGAGCGTACTACAGTAGAAATTAATATTTCTAATAGAGATGAAAAGTTAGTAGCAAAAGGAGAGATGATAAAGTTTGAAGGATTCTTGAAAGTTTATCTAGAAGGATCTGATGAAGAGGAAGAGCAAAAGGGAATGCTTCCTAAATTGGAGGAAGGTGATGCCGCAACCATGCAAGAAATTCAAGCTGTTGAGCGATTTGCAAAGCCTAAAGCTCGCTATACAGAAGCAAGTTTGGTCAAGAAGTTAGAGGAGTTGGGAATTGGTCGTCCATCTACATATGCATCAACAATTACAACGGTTCAAAACAGAAGTTATGTCGAAAAAGGTCAGCGCGAAGGAGTAGAGCGTCAATATTATAATTTAAGTTTGAAAGAAGGAAAAGTTCAAGAAGAAATCAAAACAGAAAAAACAGGTGCTGATAAATCCAAGTTAATCCCTACAGACATTGGAATGGTAGTGACAGACTTTTTGATGGAGCATTTTAAGCAAGTAATGGATTACAGTTTTACTGCGGATGTGGAAAAAGAGTTTGATGAAATTGCTAGAGGAGAGAAGAAATGGAATGAAATGATTGGACAGTTTTATGTTGATTTTCATAGTCGAGTAGAAGAGGTTGCTGAAAACTCTGCAAGAGCAAAAGGAGAGCGCTTGTTAGGGCAAGAGCCAGGAAGTGGCGAAAATGTTTACGTTAAGATTGGTCGTTTTGGTCCAATGGCTCAAATTGGGGAGGCTAGCGATGAAAAAAAGCCAAGATTTGCTTCTTTATTAGCAGATCAAAGTATTCAGAATATTACTTTAGAAGAAACTTTGGAGCTGTTTAAGCTTCCTAGATTGGTTGGAGAGTTTGAAGGAGAAGAAGTAGTGGCAGCGATTGGTCGTTTTGGTCCATATTTGAGACATAAAGGAAAATTTGTTTCTTTGAAAAAAGGTGAAGGAGATGAACCGTTAACAATTGAGATAGGACGAGCTGTTGAGTTAATTGAGGCGCATCGACAAGCAGAACGAGACAGAGTTATCAATCGTTTTGAGGGAGATCCTTTGGTGCAAGTGCTTAATGGTCGTTACGGTCCATTTATTCAGATTGGAGAAGGCGCCCGTAAGAACAAGCAGAATGTTAAAATTCCTAAAGGAACAGAGCCAAAATCACTAACTCGTGATACGTGTTTGGAGTTGGCTGAGCAACAAAAGAAGAAAAAGTAATATGGAATTCGAATTCAGCTTCACACCGATAGATCATCAGCAATCTGATTATTCATCTAATCAGTTAGGTGGTTTTGTAGAGGTTTATACTGAAGCAAGTTTCCCAGATTTAACAGAAGCGGATGTTGTTCTAATTGGTGTTCCTGAATTTAGAGGGACTGCGACTAGTGGCGATCTAAGCTCTTTAGGGAAAATTCGAAAACAATACTATCAATTATACAGAGGATCAGAGCGTTTAAGGATAGCCGATTTAGGGGATGTGCTAATTGGGGACAAAACAACGGATACTTTTCATTTGTTAGCAGAGGTATTGCAAGAGTGCGATCGAAGAGGTTTATTTGCTTTGATTATTGGTGGAGGACAAGATGCGACTTTTGCACAATACCGATCTTGTGTACAACTACAAAAGATGGTAAATTTGGTTAGTGTAGACGCTCGTTTCGATTTAGGTTTAGAAACAGACGATTTAAATGCAAACTCTTACCTCTCTAAAGTTATTCAGTATGAACCGAATTTCTTATTTAATTTTAGCAATATTGGATATCAGTCTTTTTTAGTTTCACAGGAAGGAATTTCTTTGATAGATAAGCTTTATTTTGATGCACACAGGTTAGGTGTTGTTCGTACTGAAATGGAAGAGGTTGAGCCTGTTTTAAGGAATGCAGATATTCTGTCTGTAGATATGAGTTGTGTGCGTTTGTCTGACGCTCCTGCAATTGTTGCAGGTTCTCCAAATGGATTTTCTGGAGAGGAAATTTGTAAAATTATGCGCTATGCAGGATTGAGCGGTCGTTTAAGTTCTTTGGGTATTTACGAATACGAATTTTCCAGGGATGTAAACGAGCAAACAGCCAAGCTAATAGCGCAAATGATGTGGTATTTTTTAGAAGGACATTTTCATCGAATAAAGCGAATAACACCAAATGAAAAAGATTTTGTGAAATATCATGTTTCCATGCGCGATGGTGAATTTGACACGATTTTTTATAAAAACAAACAACTTGATAAATGGTGGATGGAGATTCCGATTGTTGGAGAGCAAGCGGAACAATTTAAAGATCATTACTTTATCCCCTGCTCTTATCAAGATTATCAGTTTGCTAGCCAGGGCGAGCTACCTGATAGATGGTGGAAAGCCTTCCAAAAGATGAACTAACTGTCTGAATAGCACTGAATTGCTATCTAGTTTTTCTCCTAAATAAATTTTAATTATTTTAGCACCCAATTGTCCCTCAAACAGGGAGTGCTAAATGTGGACTAATTCATTTATGAAAAGATATTCGATAGTAATTGCATTGGTGTTTTTCGGGCTTGCAGCCAATGCTCAGCAAGATCCCCAATTCAGTCAAAATTTATTTAATAATATTGCAATTAACCCGGGTTATGCCGGCAGTAATGATGCAATTTCTGCTGTTGCATTGCATAGGTCTCAATGGATGGGTTTTCTTGGAGCTCCTTCTACAACAAACCTTGGTGTTGAAGCTGCTATGCCAATGCTAAATGGTGGTCTTGGTTTAAATGTGATGACAGACAATATTGCCCAAAACGAATTTTTAGGTTTAAGCTTATCTTATGCTTACAGAACTGAGATGGCTGGTGGTAACTTAGGTATTGGTTTTTCTGTAGGAATGTTGCAAGATGGTGTTAACGGTGGAGATTATGTTTCTGAAGTTGGCACTGATCCTACTATTCCTAACGGTGATGAGAAAGCAGCAGGTTTTGATCTTGGAGCGGGATTATTTTATAAATCAGATAGAGTTTATTTAGGTTTGTCAAGCACCCATTTAAACCAACCTACTATTGAGTCATCTAGCGAGTTGATGACTATGGCTAGACATTACTATTTAAGTGCTGGATACAATCATGATTTAAACCCTCAGATGGTTTTAATGCCCTCTATTTTTATAAAAAGTGATGGAGTAAGTTCAAGTATGGATATTAGCACCCTTGTAGAGTACAATAAAAGATTTTGGGGTGGCGTTACTATAAGACCAAGTGAGTCTGCAATAGCTTTATTGGGAATGCATTTAAATGAAAGTCTCAGATTTGGAGTAGCTTATGACGTGCCAATTTCTGAAGTCTCTCATGCGGGAAGTATGGAATTTATGATTGGATACAGCTTTAAAGTTGACTACTCAAAAGTTGTTAAAGGTTTTAAAAACCCAAGATTATTGTAAAAGTGTTATCTTTGTGAGCTAACGCTTGCAAATCATCACTAAAAAAAGTGATGATTTTGTGTTAAAAAAAGTAAAAAAAACCCTCAAAGGGTGAAACGATAAGAACTATGAGAAATTTATTCGTTTTAGGAATTATAGCAGCAGTTATTTCGAGCTGTTCAACATCAGGAAATGGAGAATTAATTGGTGTTCAAAATAGACCCATTTGGAACCCAACAGATCCATATGGTATGGTTTATTTACCACAAGGAAGTTTTAATATGGGCCCTGGTGACCAGGATGTTCCTTACGCTCAGGTAACCCAGCACAAAACAGTTTCTGTCGCGGCATTCTATATGGATGAAACAGAAATTACAAATAACGAATATCGTCAGTTTGTAAATTGGGTTCGTGATTCTATTGCTAGATATCTTCTTGCAGACAATCTTGGGCTTGATAATCCTACTTTTGCCTTCAGACAATATGCTGATTGGGATAAAAGTGAAGAACAGATGTTTGAAGGAGAAAGACTTAATTGGGATTACAGAATTCCTTATGACAGTAGAGATATTGAAATTAGAGATGCTCTGTCTGAACTATATTTACCTCCAGATGAAAGGTTCTACGAAAGAAAAGAGCTTGACTCAAGAAAACTAATGTTTTCATATCAGGAAATTAAAATTAAGGATGCTGCAAGGAAAAGTAACCGAGATATAATTCAAGGTCAGAAAGATAGAAATGAATATATAATTGGTACTGGAGATCCTAGTAAATCAGAAACTAAGATTAATATTTATCCAGATACTTTGGTGTGGGCGCATGATTATGCTTATTCATATAATGATCCTTGGACTAGAAATTATTTCCACCATCCAGCTTTCGATGACTATCCAGTTGTTGGTGTAAATTGGAAGCAGGCTGTAGCATTTTCGAAATGGAGAACTATGATCCTTGATAAGTATTTATTGGATAGAGGCGAACCATTGCATGATGAGTTCCGTTTACCAACAGAATCAGAGTGGGAGTATGCAGCTCGTGGTGGCTTGGATTTATCTCCATATCCATGGGGAGGCCCTTACACGACTAATGATAAGGGATGTTTTTTGGCAAACTTTAAGCCAAGAAGAGGTAACTACACTGCAGATGGTGGCATCAGAACAGTAAAAGTTGGTTCTTATAACCCCAATAATTACGGACTATATGATATGTCGGGTAATGTTTCTGAGTGGACAGACAATGCTTATGATGAATCAGCATTTAGCTTTGCACATGACATGAATATGGATTTTAAATATGATGCAGAGGAATCTGATCCTAATATTTTAAAGCGTAAAACAATTCGTGGAGGATCATGGAAAGACATTTCTCATTATATACAAGTAGGTACTAGAGATTATGAATACCAAGACACAGCTAAATCATATATCGGATTTAGAAACGTTATTTCTTTCCTTGGTAGAGATAAGGTTGACTTTAGATAAATGAATAAGAAAATGATATTTCTTTCGTTAGACAAATAAGAACAAAATTTTAAGTAGAATAAATAAAGAAAATTATGGCACTGATTAATCCAAATTCTAAAAAATTTAAAAACTTTATGGCGAAGCTCTACGGATGGGGTGCGTCTATCGTAATTTTAGGAGCCTTATTTAAATTAATGAACTGGCCTGGTGCTGGCGCTATGCTTACAATTGGTTTAGGTACTGAAGCAATTATCTTTTTCTTTTCCGCTTTTGAAAAACCACATGAAGAGCCAGATTGGTCATTAGTATATCCAGAATTAGCTTACATGAAAGATCCTGATACTTCTTCAAAAACTCCAACTCAAGAATTAGACAATATGCTAGAAAAAGCAAATGTGGATCAAGCATTAATCACTCGTCTAGGGGATAACCTTCGTTCATTTAATGAAACTGTTGAAGGAGTAAATAAATCTATGGATGCTGTAGCTGCAACAGGAGATTACAGCGATCAAATGAGAGAAGCTGCAAGAAAACTTGCTGAGATGAATACATACTATGATCTTCAGTTAAAAACAATGCAAAATATGGGCAACTCAGTAGGTGACACTGAGAAGTTCCAACAAGAAATAGCTCGTTTAGGTGAAAATCTTGCAGCTTTGAATAAGGTGTATGGTAATATGCTTACCGCAATGAATAAGTAATCCAAAACAATCATTTTAGAAAAAACGATTAATGGCAGGAAATAAATTATCTCCAAGACAGAAAATGATTGGCATGATGTACTTAGTGCTGACAGCTCTGTTAGCGTTAAATGTATCAAAGACTGTTTTAGATGCTTTTGCAAAAATTAACGGAAGTTTATATACTACATCTATAAACTTTTCGAATAAAAATAATGAAGTCTATCTTCAGTTTGAGCAAGCAGCTAAAAATAACCCAGGGAAAGCTGGCCCTTGGAGGGATAAAGCATATGCAGTTAAATCCAGTGCCGATTCAATTATTTTTGATATTCAGCGATTGAAATATGAGATTGTAGCTGCTGGTGATGGTAAAGTGAGATTATCTCTTGATGGTAAAGAAGTAGTTAAAGAAAAAGGAACGACATTTAACCAATTGTCTAAAGAAGAACAGTTTGCCTCTTTCTTTGATGTTGTGATGAAAAAAGACCGTAATAAGTCTTGGGAAATAATGGGTACTGATGGAGGCAATAATGAAGGTACGCCTATGATAAATAGTTTGACCACCTTTAAGGATTTACTACTATCCTTTACAGCCAATAATCCATCTATTTCAAAATCTTTAGAGACTACATTTAACTTTTCAGATATTACAAAAAAGAAAGGTGAAGGAAAAGATACATGGTTAGAGTCTAATTTTAAGGATATGCCTCTTATAGCAGCAGTTACTATATTATCCAAAATTCAGGCAGATGTACGTAATGCAGAAGCAGATGTTATTAATTTTCTAAAGCAAGAAATTGATGCAACTTCTTTAAAGTTTACCTCTGCAGAGGCTATTCAAATAGCTCCATCAAATTATATTTTCTTAGGAGATACTTTCAAGGCAGATGTTTTTATTGCAGCAAAAGATACAAATCAAAACCCTGTTGTCTACCTTGGTGATTACGAATTAGATGAAGATGGTATGTATCAAATGGTTGGTGAATATGACACTATTCCAGTAAAAGCAGGTAAAGGTAAGTTTTCTGTTAGAACTCGTTCAGAAGGATACAAAAAATGGGGTGGATTAATTGCTATGAAAACAGATGATGGAACCAAGATGTATCCATTTAATGGAGAGTACCAAGTGGCTAAACAAAGTGTAGTAGTATCTCCAACTAAAATGAATGTGCTTTATCTTCTTGGAGATAAGGTTGGAAACCCAGTAGATATTTCTGTTCCTGGAGTTTCAAAAGATAAGCTTTCTGTTTATTGTGATAATGGTACAATTGTTAAAAAAGGTGGGTCATGGGAAGTATTTCCTAAAAAGGTAGGTAAGGCCAAAGTGTCTGTATCAGCAGAAATTGATGGTAAGAGAAGAACTATGGGTTTCATGGAATTTCGTGTAAAGCGTGTTCCAGATCCAGTACCAACTTTACCAGGTTTGTCAAAACAAGGTAAAATTAAAAAGAATCAAATGACTGCCAATTCAACTTCTTTGAGAGCAGAGATGAAAGATTTTGATTTTGATTTAAAGTTTAGAATTACAGGATTTACACTTGCTGGAACCTATAAAGGAAATTACGTAGAAAAGAAAGCAAGAGGTTCTAAATTAACAGATGAGATGAAAGAATTAGTAAGAGATTTACCGAAAGGATCTACAGTCTTTATCACTAATATTTCAGCAAAAGGACCAGATGGTAAAGTGCGTCCGTTAGGCGCTATACCAGTTAAATTGAATTAAACTAAAACCGTTAAATTATGAAAAGGTTTTTATTGATAATAGCTTCGTTTGGAATGATGGTACATGTATCTGCTCAGGATATTTTAGATGGTGCCTATAAGAAAGATATTCGAGATGGAGGAAAAGATCGTTTAGAACAAAAGTATCATCATGTTCGTGAAGCTGATGTGATGTGGTCAACTAAAGTTTGGCGAGAAATTGATTTGAGGGAAAAAATTAATCAAGTCTTTTATTACCCTGTGCAACGTATTGATGATAGAAGAAGTTTAATCGATGTATTGATGGACGCGATCAATGAAGGAACGATTACAGCTTATGGTAATGCTTATAAAGATGATGAATTTAAGTCACCAATGAGTCCCACTGAAATCAAGGAGATAGGAGTTTCTGGAAATCTAGTAGACACTTTTTGGTCTTATGATGAGGACCGTGAAGAAGAAGTGTTCGAGTTAATTTATAATACTTTTGAACCATCAACAGTAACTAGATATAGAGTTAAAGAGGAATGGTATTTTGATAAGCAACGATCAGTAATGGATGTGCGTATTATTGGTTTATGTCCGATACGTGATCGTTACGATGAAGATTCAAATGAGTTTTTAGGCGTTGAGCCTTTATTTTGGGTGTATTTTCCTGAGGCAAGAAAAGTATTAACAAAAGCAGAGGTGTTTAACCATAGAAAAAATAATGCTGCTCGTTTAACTTATGATGACATTTTCCACAAACGCTTTTTTAACAGTTATGTTGTGAAAGAATCCAACAAATATGATCGCTTTATAAATCAGTACAAAACTGGTTTAGATGCTCTCCTCGAGTCTGAAAGAATAAAAGAAGATATTTTCAATTTAGAGCATGATTTGTGGGAGTATTAAAATTAAAGATAATGTTGAAAAACCCTCGAATATTTGAGGGTTTTTTTTGTATTTGAGACTTATAAGTTAAAAAGGAGTATTTATTGTACTTTTGCTACTGTTAAAGATTGTTCATGAAAGATAAGATTGCAGTAATTGGGTTAGGATATGTTGGTATTCCTTTAGCTGTTGAGTTAGGAAAGAAGTTTGCTACAGTAGGTTTTGATATTAATCCTGAACGAATTAATGAATTAAAGCAAGGATTTGATAGAACATTGGAGATTACTTCAGATGATTTAGTTTCAGCCACAAAACTTTCTTATACAACTACTATTGAAGACCTGATAGATTGTAATATCTTTATTATCACAGTTCCGACACCAATTAATAATAAAAATTTACCTGATTTAACTCCACTCCGTAAATCAAGTGAAGCTGTTGGTAGTGTCTTGTCTAAAGGTGATATCGTGATATATGAGTCTACCGTTTATCCAGGTGTTACAGAAGAAGAATGTGTTCCCATTTTAGAGCAAGTTTCAGGATTGAAATTTAATGAAGATTTCTTCTGTGGATATAGTCCTGAAAGAATTAATCCAGGTGATAAAGAAAGAACACTGACTAAGATTTTAAAAATAACGAGCGGATCAACACCTGAAATAGCACAAAGAATAGATGATCTTTATAAATCAATCATAGAAGCAGGAACACATTTAGCTCCTTCAATAAAAGTAGCTGAAGCGGCAAAAGTAATTGAGAATACGCAGCGAGATGTCAACATTGCATTAGTAAACGAATTGGCTTTAATTTTTGATACAATGGGTATTTCATCTCAAGACGTCCTAGAGGCCGCAGGCACTAAATGGAATTTCTTAAAATTTAAGCCTGGTTTAGTAGGGGGTCACTGTATTGGTGTAGATCCTTATTATCTTACCTATAAGGCTGAGAAAATGGGATATAAGCCAAATCTTATCTTGTCATCAAGACAAATTAACAATGGCATGTCAGCTTATGTGGCAAAGAAGACAATTCGTTTATTAGTAGATGGAGATAAAAATATTAATGGAGCTAATGTACTTATCATGGGACTTACTTTTAAAGAAAATTGTCCAGATATTAGAAATACTAAGGTTGTCGATATTATTGAAGAATTAGAAGATTTCGGTTGTCAGGTAGATGTTTATGACCCATGGGTTGATAAAGAAGAAGAAAAGAAAACATACAAGCATGGATTGATTGATAACCCTTTTAAATCAGGTAAAAAATACGCAGCTATTATTGTTGCTGTATCTCACAATCAGTTTCTAGATTTAACAGATGAAGATTTTGCATCTATTTCGCATGGAAGTCCAATAGTTGTTGATATTAAAGGAATTGTTGATAATCCAAGTTGGAGATTATAATGAAGAAGTTTGCACTTATAGGCGCTGCGGGATACATTGCGCCAAGACATATGAAAGCTATTAAAGAGACTAATAATTCTTTAATTTCTGCTTTAGATCGTTTTGATAGTGTAGGAGTTATTGATAGTCATTTTCCGGAAGCAGATTTTTTTACAGAGCCTGAGCGTTTTGATAGACACTTGTCTAAGTTAAGAGCAATTGGTAAAGGAGTTGATTATGTGAGTATTTGTTCTCCAAATTATTTGCATGACGCGCACATAAGATTAGGCTTACGAAATGGTGCTGATGCTATATGTGAAAAACCACTTGTATTAAATCCATGGAATATTGATGCGTTGGCAGATATTGAGAAAGAGACAGGAGGCAGTATTAACAATATACTTCAACTGCGTTTACATCCTTCTATAATCGCTTTGAAGAAAAAAGTAGAAGAAGGTTGTACTGATAAAATATATGATATAGACTTAAGTTATTTAACTAGTAGAGGTAAATGGTATTATATTTCTTGGAAAGGAAATCATGAGAAGTCTGGTGGAATAGCAACAAATATTGGAATTCACTTTTTCGACATGTTAACTTGGATCTTTGGTTCAGTAAATGAAAATGTAGTACACCTATTAGAAGAAGATAGAGCTGCTGGATTTTTACAGTTAGAGAGAGCAAGGGTTCGTTGGTTTTTAAGTGTCAATTATGATTTAATTCCAGAGCATATTAAGGCAATAGGTCAGCGTACTTATCGTTCCATAAAAATGGAAGGTAAAGAGATAGAGTTTAGTGGCGGTTTTACAGATTTACATACTCGTAGTTACAAAGAAATTCTTGCCGGAAATGGCTTTGGATTACAAGAAGCAAAACCTTCCATTGATATTGTTCACGAAATTAGAAATGCTAATCCTGTTGGGTTAAAAGGAGAATACCATCCATTTTGTAAAAGCTAATGTCTGATTTTTTTATTCATAGCACTTCAATTATAGATAACAATGTAAAGATTGGTAAAGGAACTAAAATCTGGCATTTTTCACATGTATTATCTAATTCTATAATTGGAAATGATTGTTCTTTTGGTCAAAACTGTGTGGTTGGTCCTAATGTTTTAATTGGAAATGGTGTCAAGGTTCAAAATAATATCTCAATTTATGATGGAGTAGAGATTGAAGACGATGTGTTTTTAGGTCCTTCCATGGTTTTCACCAATGTCTTAAACCCAAGAAGTTTTATTGTTCGTAAAGAGGAGTTTAAGAAAACATTACTCAAAAAAGGATGTTCAGTTGGAGCTAATGCAACAATTGTTTGTGGTATTACAATTGGCGAGTTTGCTTTGGTTGGTGCTGGTAGTGTAGTTACGAAAAATGTTAAACCATTTGAAATGGTTTATGGTGTACCCGCTCAGCATCAAGGATGGGTAAGTAAAGCAGGAAATAGCTTACAATTTAACGAGGAAGGATTAGCTTTTGATGATTTTGACGGAACTAAGTATCGTTTAGAAAATAATACAGTTATAAAAATATAATGAAAATACCATTCATAGATTTACAAGCGCAGTATCAAAAGTATAAGCCAGAAATTGATGAGGCTGTTCAAAATGTATTAAACTCTTCACAATACATTATGGGACCTCAAATAAAGAAATTAGAAGATGAGTTAGCTTCCTATACAGGAACAAAGCATGCTATTGCTTGTAGTAGTGGAACAGACGCACTTCTTATTGCTCTAATGGCAATGGATATTAAGCCAGGAGATGAAGTGATTACTACACCATTCACTTTCATCTCTACAACTGAAGTGTTAAGTTTACTTGGTGCTGTTCCTGTTTTTGTAGATATTGAGCGAGATACATTCAATATTGATGCTGAAAAAATACAAGAGAAAATAACCGATAGAACTAAAGCAATTATTCCTGTTTCTTTGTACGGTCAAGTGGCAGATATGGATAAAATTAATTCAATTGCAGCGAAGCATAATTTGATTGTAATTGAAGATGGAGCTCAAAGTTTTGGAGCGACATATAAAGGAAAAAAGAGTTGTAATCTTAGTGATTTCGGTTGTACTAGTTTTTTCCCATCTAAACCTTTAGGTTGTTATGGAGATGGAGGAGCATTATTTACTAATGATGATACCTTAGCTGCTAAATCACGAATGATTTTAGCGCATGGATCTAAGGTTCGGTATCAGCATGAAGTAGTTGGGATTAACGGTCGTTTAGATGCTATACAGGCAGCTATTTTAAATGTGAAATTGAAATACTTTGCAGAAGAAGTTAAAAAAAGAGAAGAAATAGGAGCTTCGTATTTAGAACTATTAAAATATAAAAAGCTATCACTTCCTATCGTAAGAAAAAACAGAACCAGTGTTTTTGCACAGTTTACTGTAAGGTCAACTCAAAGAGAAAAATTGATAGCAGAACTTAATGCTAACGGAATCCCCACGGCAATATACTATCCTCAACCTCTACATTTACAAAAATGTTATGAAAGTTTAGGATATAAAGTAGGTGATTTCCCAATTGCGGAAAAGGCGGCAAAAGAAGTTTTTTCACTACCAATGAGTCCATTTTTAAAACAAGAAGATATAGTTTTTATTTGCCAAAATATTTCATGATATTATATCAAAATAAATATATTTTTATTGAAAATTATAAATCAGGCGGGACGAATATCGAAAATGTGTTGAGGCTATATAAGCCGAATGGAGCAGATTATCATCTATTTCATGAGTATTCTAATTATTTAGGATTCTACAGCGATTTTAAATTTCA
>Ga0160423_10001168_pt1 | contig 21966 bp, 11 predicted proteins | sample CRUFie14St8metaG_FD_108191 | JGI IMG/M metagenome (GOLD analysis project Ga0160423, IMG submission 108191) | Marine microbial communities from the Costa Rica Dome - CRUD Field 142mm St8 metaG | ecosystem: Environmental > Aquatic > Marine > Oceanic > Photic zone | place: Costa Rica: the Eastern...
CGAGTGCGCGGACTGCATTTCCGTGATCACTGCGCGTTTCGAGGCGCTCGGGGCCGCCGCCGCAGACGACGACGCGGTCTTCCTGCGCTTCCCATTCCGATTCTCTCGCGGCGGGGCCATCTCACTGCTGCTTTCCCCAGGCTCCGCACTCGAGTGCGCGCGCTCCTCAGGTAGCGCTGGTCGCTGATCGCGAAAAGTGAAATGCGAAATGACCGCCTCGAACATATCGCCAGGGGTGGGCGTTATGTGCGATGGTGGTGGCATCGAATAGCGGAGAGAATGGGTGGAGGCAGTGGGAGCCAAGCCAGGGCGATGTACAGGGGGCATCGTTCCCCTCCAAACATGAATTTCGTTTGGCGGGAAGGGAAGCCTGGCGTCCTGCATTAGAATTAGAGAGAGAGAGAGTGGAAGAAAGCAAGGACGGGGAGTGGAGGGAGACCCCCTGTGCTCGGTTTGGATCATCTTTTTTTCTATAGATACTCAACACTAATTCACACAATATGGGTGGCCCACCTTTAGTCCTATCTCACACCACGAACACGGGATTCATCACCCTAGTGGTCGCGCCTGGCGCGGTGGTGTTCATCACGGGATACACCCTCGCAGGAGAATCGTAGGAAAGGTCCGGGTCCCTGTCCATGGGGTCGCCCATAGAGTTGACCGAGCCCCTGAATGAAGGGTCGTCCAGCGAGTTGCGGTAGGCTGCTGGGTAGGAGGGAGTAAGGGCAACCTTGTCCGCGAGTGAAGTTTTGGAGGGCGGCTTGTTGCCCGCAGCGCCGTCCTTCCTTTGTTGCTGCCGCCTCAGCACGAAGAGGGCAACGGAGGAGGCCACGAGGACGCCCAGCAGGCAACCTCCCGCGATCATGATGAGCTCCTGGTCGCCAGAGTCGTCGCCGCCGCTAGAACCCGTCTTGACGTTGCCCGAGTCCGCCGGGTACATGGCCTCCAGGTTGATTGCGTTGTCCCTGCGGTACTGCCCCTCCTCTCCCACCCTGGACGAGGCCTCCGTCACGGAGACGCCGTCGACGCCGTCATAGGCCGCCAGGGCGTCGTTAAGCTCCTGGGAGGTCACCGCCATCACCACGCCGCCTCCCGTGCTGCCGGTAAGCTCGGCAGAAATGTCCACGGACTCCGCGGTGAGCTGCAGATCCGCGACGTAATCGAAGGCGTCGGCCTGGACAAAGGAGCCAAAGTCGGCCGGGCCCTGAAGTTCGGACCCCGGGGACCCCTCCTGTGACATTCCGGACAGGCTGTCCGGGCTGAGCGTCTTGGTAAAGGTCACCACCGGCGGGTCCTGGGCCTGCAGGAGGCTCCTGAGGACCAGCCTCCTGCGGGCGCTCTGAGCGACCTCGTCGATCTTCAAACCGGACGCCGGCACGTTCATGGCCTGGCGAAGGCCTGGCGGATGGACTCCTTCTTCTGCGAGTCGTAGTAGACCTCGCCGTAATCCATGATCTCCCCTGGCTGCCCGCCCTCCTTGGCTGCCCTGACTTCCCACTTGGAAGTCACCTGGTACAGCAAAGTCTGAAGAAAAACTTTGGCGGACGGGATCTTAGTCTTCTGCGCCAGAATCTCGATCAAAGCCTTGAGTGCCTTCTCCTTGAGCCCGACGCCGCCGCCGGGAATTTTGACCTTCATCCCGAAGACCAGGCTGGCCTTCTCCAGGTAGTTGTTTTCCTTGAGGGTCACGGGAACGTCGTATTTCTTTCCTCCGCCAAAGAGGAGGCCAAAGGAGTCCATGACGAGACTCAGAACGTCGGACCACTTCATCTCCTTGGCGTGGACAATCAGGTCGACCAAGACGGAGAAGCAAGGGATCGGCTTGGTTGGGAAACCGACGACGCATTTGACCATGGCCTTGGGACGGCTGTACGAGTCGGTGGCCAGGAAGACCTCGAAGATGGCCCTGAGGTAGTCGATCAGCTTCGTGGGCTTGTTGGCCTGCTCAGCGTTGTAGTCCTCGAATGTTTGGGACAGCCCCCCGACCTCCACAGCGCCGTAGTTCTCGGAGGCCTGCGCGTCGCTAAAGAGGATCTCCCTCACCCCGAAGATCTCCGCGAAGACACTGAGCTTGCTCCACAGCTTGAGGTCCGCATAGTCCCCTGAGTTCACCTTGTCCAGCAGAGACTGAATCTTGTCCCCAAATTCATCGTCCACCTCGCCGATCAGGTCCGCGACAGACGAGTTTGGTGACTGGAGGTCCTGGACGAGGTCCTGCACGGCGTCCTGCAGCAGCTGGTCGATGTTCAAACCCCTCTCCTTGACGAGGTCGAAGACTGTTCTCCGGAAAATGGGGAATCACGAGGTCAGTGGTGGGCAGTTTGGCGGTATCGGGGCGAGCTCGCAGACTCACCGTACTCCACGATCTTAAGCGCGACGGACCAGTCAAACTTGTCTAGGTCTATGTCGATCTGCTCGATCTTGTCCATGAGCTTCTTGAACATGGCCTCCACATCGATGTCGAGCAGTGTAGAGTTCTTAAGATGGGCCAGCACCTTTTTCGTCACGCCGCGGACGGAAACGAATGCATCCTCCGCAACGTCAGCGACGTCCTCGGCAAAGTCGCCGATGCCCTCAGCAAAGTCGCCCAAGTCCTCCAACGCTTCGCCGACGTCTCCGATTACGTCACCAATCTTATCGAAGCTTCCCTCGATCTCCTCCTTGATCGCCTCCACGAAGAACCCCTTCCTCTTCGCGGACCGGAACTTTCTGACAATCTTGTTCACCACACCCTCCACCTGGTCCAGGTTGAGGTGCTCCGCCACGGTCCTCAAGTTCAGCTCCTCGATGGTCCCGTTCACGAGCTCCTCGAGGAGATCCATGTCGAATGTCTCGCTCAGCTCGTTCTTCATGTAGGCCAAGAACGTCTCGGCCCTGGTGGAGTTCTTGAGGCCATCAATGATGGAGTCCACGAAATCGGGGATCTCGAAGTCGACCTGGACGGCCTCCTCAAGCCTTTCGATGGCCTCGCCCACCTTGTTGTAGAAGGCGCTGGACGAAATCTGCAAGCCTATGTTCTCCAGCTTCTCTGTGAAGTTCTGGACGAGAGGGGAAGCTAGGAAGTCGCCCCAAGCCCCGAGGACCTTGTCACGGATGTTGTCCCAAATGTCCGAGAGCCAATCGAAGACGTTCGAGAGCGACCTCCCGGTGGCGAGATCCCTCTCTTGCATCCCAAGCTCCGCATCCTCTGCCAGCCTGGCGTTCCTCCTCGTCCGCAGCCTATCCACTAGGCGCGAGTCAGACCCCACTTGCGCACCAACCTGGCCCCCGACAACGAGGGTCGGCACCTTTCCCGCCTTGATAAGGTCCCAAGGTAGAGTCTTTTCCCCCGCCCGGGCTCCTGGAGGCCCCCTTGTACTGCGAAGCGACGCCTCTTGAGTCGCACTCGCGAGCCCCGAGGCGCAAGCGAGAAAGAGAAGCACGGCCAGTGCCGCCAGCGGCCGGCTCGCGCGGGTCAAGCCCAACGACGTCGCCATCCTTTCCCCCACCCCCACGACCCGTGCCAACCGTGCTCTGTGACCGACGACCGACGCCTGGAGGAACGCGCCCGGACGCCTGCAGACAATCAAAAGCCTCTGCTGTCGATCCCTCTATCTGACCCTTCCTGCAATTTGACTTCCAAATCGTAATGTAATCCTGGATTCTTGCCACCTGTCCATTACAAAATTACAATCAAGCGAGATTTAGAGGATGAATTGGATGTGCAGCTGAGAGCTCGAGCCTTTCACCGGCGTCCTCTTTGCCTTGTGGGTCGCCACGTCGATGGGCTTGCTGCTAAGGGGCACAATCACGGCCCCGTCCCCGCCGCTCCCTGGCCTCAACACGTCTGAGACTTGGTTCAAGTCCAGCAGCCCCCACGCCTTGCCCACAAAGCTTCTTTTCTTCTCCTTCTTGATCTCGAACAAGAGTTTGGCGCCAGACTGAAGGAGCTCATCGACCGACTGCTCGTACTTCAAGGTTCGGTCGATCCTGGCGTAAGTTTCCTTCCTGCCCCCAGACCCGAGCACGATCTCGACCATGTTGTTCTGCTCGAGGGCGCTGCCTCCCGGGCCTAGCACCTTCACCTGCAGGAAGACCCTCGCGGCGACTTTCGAGACGTCCGAGGACACCTGGACCAGGCGAAGGGAGCAGGGTGAGCTCGCGGGCGGCGGAGCCTCGGCCTGGCCTCCACTGGGCGAGGGTTCGCCAAAGAGATGGTTCGCCGCGGCGTCCACGTCGTTGCCGGCGGCCTCCAAGGCGCTCCTCGCCGCCCCCTCCTCGAAGCCAAGCTCAACGAGCTGCTGGAGCTTTGGGTCCCGGGACTGCGATCCTCCCTGCGCGACCGCCGGCGCCGCCATGGTGGGGGCCTCGCCCGACCCCTGCCCACGGTTGCCGAGGATTCTTGCCACGTCTTCCTCAGTGATGGCCGCAGGCAGGTTCTCTCCCTTCACCGCAGAAGTCATGAAGTACATGAACAGGTAGAACTGCTGGATGCCCACGACACCCTCGTGGGTTGGGTTGGTCAAAGACCAGATCTTGGAGAAGATTTCCTCGGGAAGAGAGGTTGGGCTGTAGTACTTGTGCAGCTCGGCCTTCGCCGCAGTTGAATCCCTCCCACCAACGAGCTTGACAAAAGCCTCATCGCACTTTTGGATCTCGACCTGGGACATGGCCCTCAGCGGGCTCTGGGCGGGCGGGGCGGGCGCCGGCTGCGAGGCGAAGGGGTCCTCGCCCCATTCTTCTGCGGGGACCTCCTGCCGCTGGGGCTGGGGCTGGGGCTCCGCCTGGCCGCCGAAAAAGTCCACGGGTTCCACTGCCTGGCCTGCCCCGCCCTCCGGCTGGGCGGAGGGTGCAGGGAGGTCGTTCCAGAACTGTGGGGTGGAGTCGAACTGCGCCCACGACGAGGACGAGTCCTCGGGGCCGGCGACAAAGGCGCTGCCTTGTTGGCCGCCATCCGCCCCGGAGGCCTCCTGCGCAGCAGGGGGCTGCTCCCAGCCCAAGAGATCCGAGGAGGAGTCAAAGCCCGTGTGATGCGAGGGCGCCGCCTCCACCCGCTGTGCGGGCGCCGCCTGATCCGCGGAGGTCCCAAAATCGATCCACGAGCTGGCCTCGAAGCCGGAGGGATCAGGGGTCGCGGCGACTGCGATGGTAGCCCCTGCCGCCGCCATGGGCTCCGCCGCGGTCGCCGTCCCTATCTCGATTGGCTCGAAGAGATCCATGTCCTGCCACTGCTGGGCCTGGCCGCCCTGGCTCACCTGGCCGGTGGGGGCACCACCAAAGAGGTCCTCCGAGGCGAAGGCGTCCTCAAACTGCTGAGCTGGCTGCTCCTTAGGCTCTGCGGCGGCCGCAGGAAGGCCGAAAGGATCCTCAGGGCCGAAGCCCGCGTCGACAGCGGGGTCGGCCTGCGTTGTTCTGGGCTCCTGGTCAGATGTTGCCGTGCCGCTAAAGGGGTCGTCCCCAAATGGATCGGAGGCACCAAAGTCCGCGTCAAAGCCAGCGGTTGACGACATGGTCCCACCCTCCACCGGATTCGCCATCGGCTCTGCCGCTGCGGGGCCAGCCCCAAAGGGATCGTCGTCACCGAAGGAGACCCCAAACCCATCCGCCGAGCTTCCCGCCGCCTTGCTGGCGTCCGGGCTCTCGCTTGCCTGGGGTGCCGCCGGCATCTCCGGCTCCGCTGCGGTGGGGCCAGCCCCAAAGGGATCGTCGTCACCGAAGGAGACCCCAAAGCCATCCGCCGAGCTTCCCGCCGCCTTGCTGACGTCCGGGCTCTCGCTTGCCTGGGGTGCCGCCGGCATCTCCGGCTCCGCTGCGGCGGGGTCGTCCGAGCTTCCGAAAGCAGGAGAATCCTCCTCCGCCGGAACCTGTGGCGATGAGGACGGGATGGGTTCAGGCGCGACGTCTCGCTGCTGCTGGCTCTCCCCGGTGGAGGCCTCGGGACTTTCCCCCGCAGCCTCTGCCTCCACAGCTTTGGCATCCTCTACCACCCTTGGCCCTCCCTCGATCGCGGCCCCCTCCTCCAGCACGGCCGGGGGGGCGGCCGCAGTTTGCTCTGCGAGCCTGGCCTTCTTTTCCGCCTCCCTCTGCTTTTTCTTTAGCTTCTTCTTCTGGTTCTTCGTAAGCGGCTGGAAGGGGCGGACTGGGGAGGCAGGATTGGAGGTGGGCTCCGCCACCTCCGCCGCTTTCGTTGTCGCGGCGGGCTCCTCAGTTTTCCTGGGCTCCCCGGCCTCAGGCACCCTCTCCTTCCTCACCAGATTCGCAAAGTCGATGGAGTCTCTCAGATTGGTCACCAGCCGCTTGGTCTTGCCGAAGGCGGCCTCCAGCCTGGCGTTGCTCTCGGACGCCTCGTTGATGTCCGCCTCGATCCTCCTGCTCTGGTCCTCGAGAGCTCTGCGTTCCTGCTCCAGTTTAGTCATCTGCCCGCCCAGCGTCTTCCGCTCGTCCAGTTCCCTGCTGAGCCTGACCTTGAGGAAGTCGACCTCCTTCTTCAAAACGCACACGAGCTTCTCGGTGGCCTCCACCGACTCGCATCCCACCGTGTCAGAGAACGCCCTGCGGCCCTCCACACAACTCAGGGTCACAGCCTTCAAGTCCTTGAGCAAGGACGCTGCTTTTGCCTCCGCATTACCACCCTTGTTGCCGTTCTGCCCATCATGGACTGAGGAGTCGATCGCGCTACCGAAGAGGTCGTCCACCAGGCCCGCCACCTCCCTCTTCAGGTTATCGGCGACGTGTTTGAGCGCCATCGCTGTGCCCGCCACCATCGTGACCTTTGATCCCCAAGGTGGGACCTTTTGCCCCATTCTCCTGGGAAATGTTGGTTGAATTTCCCCTCCCCGAATCAATTTTGAGAGTGGATGCGAGGGATCTCACAGGGGAGAGAACCTGAGCCAGAAGGGTCTCAGCTCTCGCGACGAGAGCGACGGGAGGCGTGGTGGCGTGGTGTGGTCGAGAATGGAGGGCCTTGAGAACGTGTTGGATGTGGCGGCGGAGAACTGGATGGTCATCGGGATCACCCTCGGCGCGATGGCCTTGGTGTCCTACCTGTTGCAGATGTTCTCCCTCGCCAGGAACGTCCCACCTGCACTGTCCAAAGCCGAGTTTACAGCTTTTCCTCTGATACACGTACAGGACGTAAGCCATAACACCAAGCTGTTCCGCTTTGGGCTGAAGCACCCCCAGCAAAGCCTGGAGCTCCCGATTGGGAAGCACATCAGCGTTTTGGGGTACGACGAGGACGGAGAGGAGGTGCGCAGGCCGTACACGCCGACGACGTTGGCGGACACAAGGGGCCACTTCGATCTGGTGGTGAAGATCTACCCCCAGGGCAAGATGTCCCAGGTCTTTGCAAGGCTCGCTTTGGGCCAGACCCTGCAGTTCAGGGGGCCCATGGGCCGCTTTAAGTACGTGCCAAACATGAAGAGCTTTTTTGGTATGGTCGCCGGCGGCACTGGGATTACGCCCATGTATCAGGTCATGAAAGCCATATTGGAGAACCCGGAGGACAAGACCAAGGTCTCGCTCATCTTCGGAAACATCACGGAGGATGACATCCTGTTGAAGGAGGACCTGGACGCCATGCAGAGGACCCACCCGGATAGAGTGGAGATCTTTTACATCTTGGACAAGCCCCCTCAAGGGTGGACGGGTGGCAAGGGGTACGTGACCCCAGAGATGATCACCGAGAGGTTCGGTTCCCCGAGCGCCGACAGGATGGTCCTGAGCTGCGGCCCGCCGCCCATGAAGAAGGCCCTCAAGGGGCACCTGGAGAACCTCGGCTTTGGGGATGACTCGCTCTTCGAGTTCTAGAAGCTTTCCACATTCGCCACAAAGTGGGACAAAAATAAAATACTACCAAACCCTGCTCAAGATTCTTGCGCTCTCTCTCGCTCTCTCTCCTTCCCCCGAAATGTTTAGGAGCAGCACCCCTCATCGCAGCAGCCCTTGGCCTGTGGCTCCTCCTCCGCTGGAGCGCAGCAACCCTTCTTGCACTCCTCGCTCGCAGCGGCGGGCGCGGGTGTGGCCTTAGGGTCGTTGGCCTCCATCTTGGACAGCTTTTCGAACATGTTGGCGTAGAGCTTCTTCTCCTTGGCGTCCCTTTGCTGCTGCAGTTTCGCTAACCTCCTCATCTCCAGCTTAGCCTCCTTGCAATCCGGGTCCACCGCAAGGGCGTTGCCCAGGTCCCTCTTGGCCTCGATGAAGTCGTTCGTGCCGATGAAGGTCTGCGCCCGCCTGTAGAGCGCCTTGATGTTCTGGGAGTCCTGCTTGAGAACCTTGTCACAGGCCTTCCTGGCGGCAAGAAAGTCCTTGGTCTTCAGCCCGCACTGGGCCTCGTTATTCCAGCAGGCCGATTTCACCTTTCTCGCCTCGGCCTTCTCGTCCTCGGTGTACTTGCTGTCGAACTCGAGGTACTTGACGGCCTTGGAGTACTTCGAAACGGCCATTTCGTAATTGCGTTTCTTGAAGTACGCATTGCCCTTCTCCTTGAACGCGAGCGCGGCCTCCATCATCTCCGCGGCGTCCATCTCGTAGGCCTCCTTGGCGTTCTCAAAGTCAACCAGGGTGACCTCGTAGGACAGCGTGGCGGCCGACGGGACAGCGCGGCCCCCGCACTCCCCCCCCTCGTCGCCGTACCCGTGCTCCGGTGGAATGGTGGCCAGGCACTTCTCTCCCTTCTTCAGCTCCATCACCACCTTGTCCAGCCCCTTTACGACCTGCTCGTCGTCCGTGACGAAGGCGTGGCCCTTCCTGTCGTCGAAGACCATGCCGTCCTCCAGCGACCCGACCAAGTCCACGGTCACCTTGGACCTGTTCAAGTGGCAGAAACAGAGAGACAGAGAGACGGACAGAGGTTTGGGTGGGATCGGTTGGCCAGTCTGCCGCGGTGCGTCATCTGGCAGAGGGTGCGTGGGTGTCTGTGTGTGCGTGTGTGCCCGCGCGCCACTCACCCCTCGTTTGGCTTCTGGTAGCCCTCCTTCTCCTCGAGCATCTTGACCCGGATGTTGCCCTCCAGGACCTTCACTGTCTTCCAGCCCACCAGGGTGAGGTCCGCCTTCAGCCTGGCCCCGGGGGGAACCCCCTTCTCCGGGAGCCCCTGGTCACCAAAGCCGTACTCCGACCCGATCGAGACCTTACTCCTCTCACCCTTCTTCATGGAAGTCACGCAGCTCGCGAAGGCCGGAAGCACTCCTGAGGGGGGGTCCTTGGAGCAGAACTCCATCCCGCCCTCAGGAGAGGACAAGACGAGCTCCTTGTTGTAATAGACCTTGTACTCCACACGGACCTCGTCCTCGGCCTTGGGCTGCTCCCAGGACTCGCCGTCCTGCAGCACGGTCTTGATAACGCCTCCATCGCCGTTCAGGTCCTTGGTGCTCTGCCACGACAGCAGCTCCACCTCGAACTTGAGAGTGGAGTTGGGTGGGATGGTGGGGCCGGCGCCCCGGTCGCCGTAGGCATACTGGGGCTCGCACGTCAGCACCGCGACCTCTCCCTTCGCCATGGTGGCCACGCCCTCGTCCCACCCCTTGATCACCCTTCCCTCGCCGAGCTCGAAGGTGAAGGGGTCCCCGCGGTCCCGCGAGGAGTCGAACTTCGTTCCGTCCACCAGCGTTCCCACATAATGCACGAAGACCTTGTCCCCCTTCTCAGGCCTCCTGTGACCATTGCCCTTCGTCTTGACCTCCTTCTTCACGCCGCCATCCTTCGTCACGTTCTTCTCCACGCCCACCTCGAACTCCTCCAGCTCGGCAAGGTCCAGATCAGAAGAGTCTTCTGCTGCTCATGGGGTTGGTTCCACAGGCATCATCACGAGTTTTGTTTTGAGTCAGAGAACGGGGGAAGACCGCGTCGTCGAAAGGTCACACAAACGTGTCCAATCGGGAAGCGGAGGGGTCGGTCGGTCGGTGCTCACCTTCTCCCAGATCCTCAAAGTACAGATTGTCCCCCATGATCGCTGATCTCAGCTGATGATTGCCGCCACTGCTTCCCACCTAGTGATCCTTCCAGAATGCCAAGAATCTGAGAATGCCAGAAAAGTTTTGTCCCCTCAACTCGATGGACTCGTCATGGAGAAGAATGTGTTCCCGGGGAGGATGTATTGGTCAAACAACCAAGGGAGTACAACCTTGCGACAGAAACATGTTCATCTACGGGGCACTAGATGAGAGCTCAAATAAGATATTTGTTTTGCTTGCACAATAGTATTATTAGTGGTGGAATGAAGCCCGCCCCGGTTACTGGGCCTTCTTCGCCGTTCTCTTCCTGATCAGGGATATCAGCCCCCTCAGGATCTTCGTAGACCACAGCAAGTTGAGCATGTACCCGACGACCAGGAAGGTGGGGACAACGAACTTTGAGGCGAAGGGCTTGTCGCTGTGCAGCAGGACCGGGTAGATGGTGTACAGGTGGTAAAGGCCGAACGTGTACACGAAGACCCTGAAGAACAGGAAGGTCAGTGTGAGGAGGCCGCCGTTGTATAGGTAGAGCGCGGAGTCCTTCCTCCCCAGGACGTGGAGGATCCACCTGACGTTGACGAAGGGCGTCGAGGTCTCGCACAGTGAGAGCCAGATGAACTGGAAGGTGAAGACCTTGTTCTTCAGGTTGTGCACACAGCAAAAAAGGAAGATGACGTGGTGGATGATCATGCCGAACTCCTCGAAGCACCTGTAGTACACGATCTCCACGATCAGATCGCTGGCGAAGTAACCCGCCATCAACGAGCAGTAGAAGAACGTGTGTGGGTCCGGGTTGAAAAGGAGCTTCTCCGGCGTGTAGGTGTGCCAGTTCCTGTGGGTGTACGCCAGGTGAAAGGCGGTGACCGTGCTCACGATGCTGCTCAACAGGCTCTGCGCAGTGGAGCACATGTAAACCCTGCGCTGTACGCCCTCCTTGCTCTTGGAGTGCGAGGCCTACGTCGACGTTGGAGCGAGCGACCGAGGTCCATTTGGTGTCAGCGGGGGTGGGGGTGGGTTGGCCTCGGGCGACCCGAGCGAGCGAGGCGGCACCTCGCGAAGACCTACCTCCCTAATTGCCTTGTCCTTCGACTTGGAAAGGATCCACGCGTCTATTCCCAGAAGGTTCACCAAAACCGTGAGTGTAAGGTAGAATCCCAACGAGTACGCCCCCGTCCAGTACAGCTGTTCGACATCGCCGTCGAGCACCACGCCAAACGACTCCAGCAGGGACGCCATCATGGCGGGCGGCTCCGGTTGCGCTCCGGGTGCGCGGCGATGCCCCCCTTTCTCCACCACCCTTTCGATCCACCGATCACGCCCGCGACCGACCCAGCCTCAAGCTTATCGTCGGCAGGCTTGATTATCTTTTGAGTTTCGGATCCCAAGCCCCAGTTTCCCCGTTCGACCGAGTGCCGAAAAAAAAAATCACATTTCAATTTCACAAAAATCCAACTCGAGAGGAGGCGCCAGAGCGAGGCCACTTTAGGTGTGTTCAGGCAAAGTGAGAGCGAGAGCGAGAGGACTTGCACTCGGGCGGCGCGACGGGGCTAGCGATCGATCGATTGGGAGGTATGAGTGACTCATGGACGACGATTGAGTCCGACCCGGGGGTCTTCACCGAGCTCATCGAGAGCTTCGGCACGAAAGGGGTCCAAGTCGAGGTGAGAAGAGTCAAACGTAGAAAACTTAGAACGTAGATCGCGGGGGGGCATGGGGTGTTGTATGTTCCCTCGGGAAACATCGGACGCGTTGGTGAAGCCCGCGGGCGCTTCCCGCCGCACCGAATGGATCGATGGAGCGCTGACCCATCGACGTCATCCATTTTCCTTTTTCTCCTGGTTCTCAGGAGATCTACTCGCTGGACAAGGACACCCTCGCCAGCGTGGCCCCCGTGTACGGTTTGATCTTTTTGTTCAAGTGGAACCAAGACCACAAAGACAGGCGGGAGGTGGACCACTCCAACCCGAACGTCTTCTTCGCGTCGCAGGTCGTGAACAACGCGTGTGCCACCCAGGCCCTGCTGTCGATCTTGCTGAATAGGCCAGAGGTCGACTTGGGGGAGGACCTGAACACCTTCAAGCAGTTCACCAAGGACTTCGCGCCCGACATGAAGGGCCTGGCGATCAGCAATTGCGAGTCGATCAGGAACGCGCACAACTCCTTCAGCAGGCCGGAGCCCTTCGCGGTGGAGGACAGCAAGTCCTCCAAGCCGAGCCAGGACGTGTACCACTTCATATCTTACGTTCCCATCGACGGCAAGCTGTGGGAGCTGGACGGACTCAAAGCGGGTCCAATCAACCTTGGGGAGTGCACGGACGAGAACTGGCTGGACAAGGTGTGCCCGGTGATCATGAAGAGGATCGAGCAGTACTCGCAGAGCGAGATCAGGTTCAATCTGCTGGCGCTCATCAAGAACAAGATGGACCTGTACAGGGCGAGGATCGCGGAGCTGGAGGCCGCGAGGGGCGGCGACCAGTCCGCCATGGAGGTGGACGGTGGAGGGTTGGACGAGGAGATCGCCGAGCTGAGGCAGAGGGTTGCGCAGGAGGAGGAGAAGCGCGCCAGGTGGCGGGACGAGAACATCAGGAGGAAGCACAACTACATCCCGTTCCTCTTCAACTTTCTCAGAATCCTCGCGGAGAAGAAGCAACTGAAGGCGCTCATCGAGAAGGCGCAAGAGCTCCAGAGCAGCTCGTGAGACCGGGGAAAGTACGCTTGGAAATGCTCTGGATTACATGGCGTCCTGCCGCGGCCATGGCAGGAGGTGGAGGGCGAAGAGGGAGCAGAGGAAGACGGCCAGGTCGTCCAGGGCTTGCGCCAGGATAGGCCAACCCACAGCATCGAGGGCCTTGCTGACGGCCACCTGAGCCAGGCCCCTGGGACCCTCAGCGGACCTCCTCTCCGGCCCGAGCGCTGAGAGGATCGCGACCTAGTACGAGGAGGGGAAGACAACTGTATCAACAGGAGGAACGCGGTCGTTGTAGAATACGCACACAAGCACAAGGCCAATGCATTCATTTTGAGGGGGGGAGCTCTCCATCACCCACTCTGTCTGTTCCTCTCACTCTCGTTCGCACTCACCTGGTAGGTCAGGAACCACGCGACCGCGTTCGCGTAGAATCCCGTCCGCCGCCGCACGTCGCCATCATCTACATTCTCCCCCGCTCCACCAAAGTCGTTGGAAACGTAAGCCCAGTAGGCCACCCCGAGAACCAAGGGAAGAACCCGTCTCGCCCACATCCTGTGGAAGGACTCCTCCTCCACACCTCCTGTCCCTTTCGCAGTAGCGGCTGTCGACCCCAAGTGCCGCGTCGTAGTCCGAGTCCGAGCGCTTGAATTGTGGATGGGGGGGGCGGAGGGGAGTATTCGCGGCAGGTCGCCCGCACCACCATCCCCGAGTCGACCCTGGCCTCTGTGCTTTGGTTTCTCGTGGTGCTGGTGCTGGTTTTTCAAGCCAGCTGGCGAAGTCCTCAGGGCATCATCATCATCATCAATATGACTCGAGTCTTGGGTCAAAGGCTTGGCGTCCTTCGCGAGCTCCTTCTTCTCGCCGGTGATGTACGCTAGCCTGTCCTTCCCACCTCTCAGAACCCTCTCCTTCCGCCTCTTCGCCCTCCTCGCAGCCGCTGCGTCCGCCATCGCCACACTCGAAAATTCACTCGAAATGTCAAGATTTCGGAGGTGCAACTGCAACTGCAGAAGGGGCTGCAGGGGCGGCGCTGCTGAGAGCGGAAGGCGAAGGAAGGCCCGAAGTTTAGCGAGGTTATGGGGGTGGGTAGGCGAGGGAAGGGTGGGACGCCGCGTCGTGGACGCCATGGCGGGCGGACCAAAGCCGACCTCGACGAGGGGGACGAGGTGGAGATATTCCACAAGAACCGTGATGCGTCGAGAAAGAGGGAGACAAAAGGCATCAACTTTCGATTCACTGAGGACGATGACGGTAGCGACGGTGACGGCTCGAGCGACGAGGAGTCCATGAGCGAGGAGGCGATCCTGAACGTGAGCGATGGAGACAACTCGAGCGACGAGGAGGAGTCCGTGAGCGACGACGAGGAGGAGGAGGAGGAGGAGGAGGAGAGGGGGAGCCGGCTGCGGAGCAAGAAGCTCCTCAAGTCCATGGAAGCGCAAAAGGCCCTGCTCCAGAGGGACTTGAAAGCGACGAGGGGCGAGACGTACGGGTCCTCGGAAGATGAGGAAGAGGATGCGAGCGGCTCTGATGAGAGCGAGGGAGAGGAGGGGGAGGAGGCCCAGTGGGGGCGAAACAAGAAGACGTACTACCAGCGCGGCGACGAGGCTGCGGACGCCGCGGAGGAGGGCGACGCCGAGGCCGACTTCGACGCGAGGGAGGAGGAGGAGGCGGAAGCAAGGCGAATTCAGAGCAAGCAGGCGGCGAGGCTGAGCGAGGGCGACTTTGCTTTCGACTCTGAAGACTCTGATGACGAAGACGAGGACGGTGGCGGCGCAGCGGCCGGCGGCTCCAAGCCGACGGGGCTCTCCAGGGAGGAGCAGCTCGCCGCGATCGAGAGGGACGCCCCCGAGCTCTCTGACCTGCTGTCGGAGCTCAAGACCTCGCTCGAGGAGGTCAAGGGCGTTGTCCAACCCGCTCTGGACTCCATTCGCGAGGCCCGGGGGCAAAAGGGAAAGAAGGGTGGCGGCAAGGGCAACGAGATTGCCGAGGTGCTGCGCACAGCGTCGCAGAGGCAGGGCCTCAGCTTCATCGAGTCCAAGTACACCCTGATGCTGAGCTATTGCTGCCACATTGTGTTCTACCTGCTGATGAAAAGTGAGGGCAGATCTGTGAGGGACCACCCCCTGCTGACGAGGCTGGTGGAGCTCCGGGCGTACCTGGAGAAGATCAGGCCGATCGAGAAGAAGATGAACTACCAGGTCCAGAAGCTCGTGGCCCAGGCAACGAGGCGGGACGATGGCGCCAGTGCCGACGCGGGCGAGGATCCTTTGAAGTTCAGGCCCAACCCCAGCTCCCTGGCCTTGGCGACAGGGGACGAGGATGGGTTGGAGGCCAAGGCCAGGAGAGCTGGCGTCTACGTCCCCCCCAAGATCGCGCCGCAGAGGTTCGAGGAGGAGGACGAGGAGGAGGACGAGGAGGACCCCGAGAGGGCCGAGGGAGAAGCGAGGAGGAGGGCCAAGCAGAGCGCCCACCAGAGGAGCAGGGCCCTGAGGAGCGAGTACGTGCAGCACCTGGTGAGCGAGCTCGGGGACAGGCCGGAGGAACTCGCGGCAGGAGGCCAGGCTGGCCACGGCAGCGGCTCGGCCTTTGCCAGGAGGGAGGAGCTGAGGGCGCTCGCGAGGGGGGAGGCCGAGGAGGAGCTGTTTGCGAGGACGCCAATGACAAAGGGGGAGAAGAAGAGGCAGCAGGCCGCCAAAAGGGCTGGCCTCACAGGGTCCACGATCTCGGTCCTGGAGGACTTGGGGGCCGGGGAGCTGGCGGGCTTTGCACGGGGGGACGGCGTGGAGCCTGAGGAGGGCGCCACCGGGTCCAAGGGCGAGATGGACAGGTACCTGAGGGAGAAGAGGTCAAAGAAGTTGAGGAGGAAGGAGAGGGATGTCGACCCCCTCCAGGGCATGGCGCCCGGGTCCGCGACGACGGGGAGGTCCGGGGACGAAGACTTCCCGATCAGAAGCCTCGGGGACCGCAGGGCGAGGCACGACGCGGCGAGCGCAAGGAAGAGGCAAAGGGCCGAGCAGGCAGAGGAGGACTTTGGAAATTTGGGAGGTTTGCGGGAGGGCGGCCCTGGGTTCGACGACTCGGACGGCGACGTAGAGGAGGACTACGAGCTGTACTCTGGCGCCCTTGGCAGGAGCGAGGCCAAGAAGTCTGCGAAGAAGTCCAGGAAGCAGCAGAGGGTCACAATGACCCACCCTCCACTGGAGGACGAACGTGTGGAGGGCGGCAGCAAGAGGCTGATCAACTACGAGATCGAGAAGAACCGCGGCTTGACTCCCAGGAGGAACAAGGACCTCAAGAACCCGAGGAAGAAGCACCGCATCAAGTACCAGAAGGCCCTGGTCAGGAGGAAGGGCCAGGTCCAGGATCAGAGGGAGAGGAGGGATGGGTATGGCGGGGAGGCCACGGGTATCAAGTCAAGGGTCACCAAGAGCGTCAAGCTGTGAGTTGTATCGTGTCGTGTGCATCCATTTTTTGTCAGATGATATACACTACAGCGTTTGCGCGCAAACAATCCAAGAAAAATGTGTGTCTGAGGGTTTCTCTTTCTCTCCCTCCCGATTCCGATTGAGTTGGTTGCGCTCCGCAAAAGAAAAGAGTGTTGTCCCGCCAGCGCCCAAAGACGCTGGGAGCTCAGATGGCCAGCCTCCTCTTGGTGGCCCCCGCCGTCCTTGACCTCGTCTCGAGCTTCCTCTTTGCCGGCACGTAGTTTGCATCCGCAGACTGGTCGCTTGGGGTGCTGTCGGGGGTGTCCGTGACCTTGCCCTTTGCGGATTCCGTCTCGTCCCTCCTCGCCCTCTCCCTCTCCCTCTGACCATCTGCCTTGAGGGCTTTCTTGAAAAGCTTGCACTGCGCCACCCACGCATGGGCCTCCTCGCCGACGTGGACGCCCTTGAAGTCCCATCCCCCCGGCCCTCGCTGCCTCCTGGCCTGCCTCTGCTGGCCCATCGTGCCGCCCTTCTCCACATACGCAGCGAGCTGGGCGTCAGTCACCCCGTAGAGCCTCCTCAGCGCCCTCTTGACCTCCATGCACAGTGTGAGCTGCGCCGCCTTGGAACCCACAGCGACGAGGTCCATGGGGACCTCCCTTCCGGCCTTGATGTCCTCAGCGTAGTTCCCCATGAGATCAAGAGAGGATTCCACGTAGGTGGCGTCGCGGTCCACGTGGCTCTGGCACGAAGACACGACCTGCAGGACCTCCTCGAGTTGGGAGTAGGGAAGCGAGATGAGGACCCTGGCCGCGGCGGAGAGCCGGGGCAGGTTGGCGCGCTTGGCCCCAAAGCCTCTGGTAAGGGCCCTCAGGAAGGCCACCCTGGTCTGCTTCCTGTCCCGCAGCAGAGCGTAGAGCTTGGACACCCCTCCCGCGGGGTCCCTGGGGGGCTCCTGGCCGCCCCCGGACTCCCTCCGGGGAGACCCGGCGTTGAGGGTGCCGCAAAGCAGGGCCTGATCCTGCAGGGCGGCCATGGCGTCGATGAGCTTGGACTCAAAAAAGTCCACCCGCTTCTCCAAGATGTAGGTCTTGAGGACCCGGCAGGCCTCGTGGCATACCAGGTCGCTCGGGAAGGCGCACATCGCACACAGGGCAGGCACCGCGGTCCACGGCGCGACCAGCCCCTGCCTCAGAACAGAGTCAAAGAGCTCCAAAGATGCGAGCTTGAGGGGCTGGTTGGCCCTATTGACCTCCTCTGGTCCCGCGCCGCTGCCCTCCACGTGGAGGGCTAGGGGCAAGATCAGCTTCTCCCAAAAGTACCTCAGCACAGTTCCCGCGATGCTCACCTCTCCCTCGCCGCAAACCGAATCCAGCGGCTGGTTGGTCGCAGCAGAGGAGGACGAGGAGTGCCTCCTGCCAGCCTTGCGGAGCTGGTCCTGCTGCATTTCTAGCATCGTATCCTCCTCCTTGCGAATCATCTCGGTCAGCCCGCGCAGCGCACAGACCTGCAGGGGGGCAGGGGAGCCGCGGCCAAGGAAGAGCTCGTACATCTCCGTGGCCTCCTCAGTTAGCGCTACCTTTGGGTCGCCATGGATGACCATCCCCAAAGCCCGGAGGGCCTCGATGGCCACGGGCTCGTCCACGCCATGCCTCCTCCTGGGCGACCCGCCCTCGTCCCTGTCCACCAGCAGGCGGATAATGGCCGCCGTGGTCCTCCTCAGGACCTCCCCCCGGCCTGAGGACGCATCCGTCCCTGCGCCACCGTTTCTCCACAGGTGCCCAAGCACAAAGAGGCGCCTCCTCAAGAAGGTGGGCGCCCCAGGGCCATCCTCCAGGCTGTCCAGAATCCCCCCCGCCAGCTTCACGAGCAGGTCCTCTGTGTGCTTGGAGAACACGCTCACCCGGCAAAGCAGCTCGCAGGACTTGGCCACGACGGACAGGTAATCGTGCGAAGCGATCAGCCTCTGCAGGTTTTGGGTGAGTTGGTGGCACACCTGGTCCCCCAAGACATCCGCGACCGAGATGTTCGAGCTGATGACGCTCAGAACGCACGTCAGCTTCTCTGCGTCGGCCTTCTTGGCCTCCGGCGTAACGGCAGCGGCGCCCTGGTCGTAAAGCAGGTGGGGCAATAGGCACTCGATGAGATAGTGCTGGTTGTTTCCCGAGACGCTGAGCTTGGGTTCCGCGATGAGGAGAGCGTGCAGGGCGACAAGCCTGGTCACCACCCCAGCCTCTCTCTCCCCCTCGGGCGCTTCAGCGGCCTCCTCCCTCAGTGCGGCGTCCACCAGCCTGCGGCACAATGCCTTCCCCGCCCTGACTGCCGCAGCCTTCTCTGCAACACCCATCTTCATCTGGCCTGAGCAGTCGGCTCTGTCGGCGTTCAGCGCGAGCTCGAAGACGTGCACTAGCGGGTGGTCCCTCGTGAAGGGCACGACCAGCCCATTCCCCACCCTCGACCTTTTCTGCTCCTCAAAGATGACCCGGCACGTGCCAGCGAGGTGGTCCTCAGGCGGCTCCTCCCCTGAGGGCGCCGCGCGGAGCCAGTGGGACCTCAGGAATCTAACCGCCCTGACCTTGACGGACTCCTCCATAGTTGGGACGCGGACGGCGAGCGCGGCAGCGGCCTCCAGCCTCCTCGGGAAGGCCTCAGGTAGAGCGCAGTGCTCCCAAAGCGTCCTGACGGCCTGCCTCTGCACGCTTGTGCCAGCGTCGCCGCAGGCGTGGACTACGAGGTCAAAGTAGTCGGACGCCAGGTCTGGGCTCCTGGAGCAGAACCTCGAGATCAAGTCCACAGCGGCCTCCCTGACGCTAACCGAGTCGTCCTGGATGCAAGCATCGAAGCAAGCTCGGACCTTTGGGTCCTGAGCGAGCCCCAGCGACCCGTCGTCCAGCTGGCACAGCTCGGCCAGAACCTTCATGGCCTTTGACCTGACCTGGACGCTCGACGCGGTGGAGCCCTGGGCTGCGGCGGCGCCCTCCTTGGACGGGCTCCTGGAGGTGGTTGTGATCTCCTGCACGTCCGACATGCAGAGGTCGAGGAGCCGGTCGAAGAAGCTGCCAAACCTGGACGCCACGGTGGTCTGGGTGCAAGACAGGTACACACAGATCCTATGCAGGGCCTCCGGGTCAAAGTTCCTCGCCCGCTCCCTCTGGATGGCCGCCGTGACGCTGCTGTTCATGTGGCTCAGCCCTCCGAGGGTGCTAAGGGCAGCCGGATCCTGCTGCGGCTCCGCGGCCTCTGGCGCCCCCTCCCGCCCATCCACCACCATGGGGGCCTCGCCAGCCATCTCCTCAAGGTAGGACTTGGCCGAGGACGCGAGCATGTGCCCGTCCTGGCGGATCGCCGACCCCTGCCCCTCGCCCAGCGACCTCACCCTGGCGTCCAGGGCGAGGTCCACGGCCTTCCTCATCACGGAAACGCAGGCCTGGTGCGGGTTCCCCCTGACACTGATCCCGCCACCCTCCCCGCCTCCCCCCTCCCTCCTCTGAGCCTCCGAGTGGTCGTACGCCACCTGCAGGATGTCCCTTGGGCCTAGCAGGCTTCTGCGCTGGCCCTCCTCCGCAACAGACCCACCCGCCAGGCTCATCATCTCCACCGCGTGCAGGAGCCCGCCATCGCTGACGCTGGCATCCGGCGCGGCCTGCTCCAGGCTCTCGCAGATGGTCTCCAGGTCCTGGCCCAAGAATGCGTCCTTCTTCCAGTACTTCTCCTTCTTGATCAGCCCGGACATGATCTCCCCCAGGAGCTCCACGGACGAGGCCCTCACAAAGGCGTCTGGGTGCTTCAGCCCAACAAGCATGAGCAGCGTGCCGAACCTCTGCAGCAGAAGCGAGGAGCAAGGGAACTCGAGGTTGCCAAAGCAGGCCAGGACATCCGCGAGGACAGCGTGCAGGACCTGCTTCCACTCTAGCCTCTGGTCGCGGTCCACGTAGCCCTTGGCCGACTGCTGCGAGGACTGCACGAGCTCCTGGAAGATCTGCTGCCACACGATGTCGGCCCACCGGAGGCGAACGTAACGGCCATCCTGGACAGCTGCGGCGCCGTCCTGGGCAGCCGCAGTGTGCCTGTGCTCGGCCGCCACGGTGGCGTTCTGGATGCAGAACATGATGAGGGCGCTCACGAGGGTGATCCTCTCGCCGCCAGGGTGAAGCAGGAAGGCCCTCGCCGGCTGGGACTTGGGGTGGGCCTGGGCCTTGAGCCCGCCGCGCACGCACTTGGTGTGGACGTCTGCCAGCAGAGAGTCCTGGTGGGACGGATACTTGGCAAAAATGACCGCCACGAGGACGAGCGAGGACCTCTTGACGCACTCGAGGGAGGTCTCGATGTTGCGGCCCGCGCTGCCCCTTCTCTGGCGAGACCCCCCGCGCCCGCCCTTGCCCCTCGGGGCGCCCGTGCTCGATTCCACATCGTAGTCCACCTCCACCGAGAAGCAGTCGAGCAGGACCCTCGCGAGCTTCACGGCGAGGGTCTCCGGGATCTTCACCCTGCCCAGCAGCAAATGGAGCATGGGAACGAGGCGCTCCACGTGGCGAAGGACCATCTGGATGGCCTCGGCCTCGGAGTGCCCCCCGTCCTCCCGGCTCTCCTCATCATCCTCGTCCGAGGAGGAGACCTCCTTGGCCTCAGCCTTGCTCCTCATCGCGGCGTCCACCTTACAAAGCACGTTCCTCTTGAAGGAGGCGTCCGTGGCGAGGATCAGGTCCTCCAGGAGCTCCTCGTTGTTCGACACAAACTTTGGCATCCCACGCAGCGTCATGAGAGACAGGGCTAGCCGGCCCGCGGAGAGGCAGAGGTCGAGCCTGGAGGAGGCGACCGAGTCCGAAACCTCCGACGGCGGCCTCTTGGGCCCCTTGGCCCCCTTGGCCCCCGACGCCTCCCTAAAGGCGTCAGGGCAACCCCACCGGACCAGAGCCCTCAGCCTTCCCAAGGCCACCTTGAGGAAGGTCCTGTTCTCCTCCAACTCGATGAGACCGCCCAAAATGGCCTCCGCGACCTGGGCGTGCGAGGCAAGGTCCAGCGAGAGCGCCAGAACCCGCGAGGTTATCGCCTTGCAGGCCGCTTGGTCGTAGAATCCGATCGGGAACTCCATGTCGCAGGCCGCGCCCAGCGTTCCCAGGATCCTCTGCTCCAGGTCCTCGGCGCCCGAAGCGGCACCCTCCCGGGCGAAGAACTTCTCCCTGGCCTGAACCTCATCCTCCGCCCGGAGCACCGCACCCGCGCGCCTCGCGCCGCCCCTGTGGTTCAGGTTCATGAACTTTCTGGGAGACCTGCCCGCTTGCAAGCCGGCACCCCCCTCGTCACCATCTTCCTCCTGCATCCAGTCGGCGTCTCCCGCGTCCTCCCCCATCTCCTCGAAGGCCTCCGCGGGCTCGATCTCGGCGGCTAGCTCGAGGTCCGCCTCCGTCGTCGGAATCTCCCGCGCCGCGGTGACACCCCCCGCGCCACGCCCCCTGATCATGGACTTGAGCGTGGAGACGGGCCTTCCCTCGTGCGAGGCGTGGGTTCCGGCGACCTCGCGCGTCCCTTGGGCGGCGGCGGCGATCGCCTTCCGCTTCGGCCTCGAGGGCTCCGCGTACCTCGCGTTCTTCACATCGAACACCCCTTCGTCCCTCTCCAGCAGACCCTGCTGCAGGCTACAGAGCCTCAAGTTTCCCGTTTGGAAGCGGAACCCGCCAGAAGAGCACGCACCCTTCAAGTACTTCTTGTGTGTGGGCTTGAGGTAGTCCACTTTCGCTGATCTGAGCAGCTCGTACACCCTATCTTGAACCTCGAGGCTTGCCCTGACGTCCCCACAAAAGTCCTCTACGATTCCACGGCACGGCTCCGAGCTGGTGGACGAGAAAAAACTCGACGCAGCGCGCTCGTCGTCTAGCCTGCTCCCGAGAAGAGGCAAACTGGCGCTAGGGTCGGTCCGCAG